>Ga0209533_1000728_pt1 | contig 31128 bp, 29 predicted proteins | sample COG_04_FD_184748 | JGI IMG/M metagenome (GOLD analysis project Ga0209533, IMG submission 184748) | Pelagic Microbial community sample from North Sea - COGITO 998_met_04 (SPAdes) (version 2) | ecosystem: Environmental > Aquatic > Marine > Neritic zone/Coastal water | place: Helgoland, sampling...
CAGAAGGAGCAGCTGAAAGCGCTGCAGAAGGAGCAGCTGAAAGCGCTGCAGAAGGAGCAGCTGAAAGCGCTGCAGAAGGAGCAGCTGAAAGCGCCGCAGAAGGAGCAGCTGAAAGCGCTGCAGAAGGAGCAGCTGAAAGCGCTGCAGAAGGAGCAGCTGAAAGCGCTGCAGAAGGAGCAGCTGAAAGAGCCGCTGAAAAAGAAGCTGAAGAAGCAGCCAAGAAAGGTCTTAGTAAAAGAGCTTTAGATGGTGTTAAAAGTGGTTTAGGGAATTTAGGTGTTAAGGGTTCACTAATAGGAGGTGCAACTGCTTTATTCTTATATTATTTTCAAACAGAAGGATCATGTATTGATGCATGTAAGGAAAATGAAACAAGTTTTGTTGGTTCATTAAACGAAGTATATAAACCTTTATGGGATGAGAAATGTAAAAATAAATTAGAATCACAAGAATGTAAAGAATTTTGTGAAAATGTTAGTGAAGATACTGATCCACTCGGTGTTTGTTCAAGTAATTCAAGAACACAAAGAGCTACTGCGGAAACAGTATCAACAGGTGTTAGTGGTCTAGGAATGTTAGCAGGAATAGGTGGAGGAATACTTAAAGGCGGTGGTGAAGAATTATTAGGAGCATTTTGGTCTGTTTTAAAAGGTATATTTACAACGAGTCCTATTTTTGGTATAATTTGTGTGATAATTTGTTGTGGTGGTATTATTTATAAAGCAAATAGTTTAATGAGTGGTGGAGGAAAAAGTAATAGAAACATCAAGTTATATTTCTTATTCATTTTTTTTATGTTCATAATATATAATGAGAGAAACTAAAGAAGATGGAGGAATAACTAATATTATATTATTAATATTAATCATAGGTGTTATTTTTATAGCACTATCTTATAAGTATGAAAAATTTGATAAATTTAAGATTTTTCATAGAGGAGAAATAGATCATATAGCTACTCAAATTGATTCACCCAATCACGTGGATGAAGTTCATTCACGATTAATAGGTGAAGCAAATATAACATTTAATAAATTAGGTATTCCTGACCTTACAGAATTACTAGTAACCAATATTGATCCATTAGAAATTGTAGAAGTAGAAGTTCAAAATGCAGCAGGTGAAATAGGAACTGTAAAGATATGTAATAATTCAACAGGGAGACAACCCCAATATGCGAATAAAACTTTATTATGTCTTCATGGCATGCATTTAGTAAAATCAGGATCTATAATGTGTTGTGATCCTAGCCAAGAAATTCCTGAAGAACAACAGGGACCTTTTGGTAGAGTTGTTGTTGGAGCAATGGATACATTTCAGGAACACCCAGTAGCGGGTACAGGTGCTGTAGCCTTTGGAATATTTGCTGCAAATTTTTTATTACCAATGGCTCTTGAAAAAGGGTTACATGCAGCTGCAAAACCAGTTTTTAAAAAAATAACAACTGCTTATGGTAGAAAAGTTATCGAAAAAACTGCTGAGTCATTAATAAAATCAGGTTCAGGAAGCACCCGATCAGCTGAATTGATTAATAATTTTGCAAAAGGTGGACAAGAATTAATTAACGGATTGAAAGCAAGTGGAGATGAACAGCTAGTTAAAGCAGCTGAAAGATTAGAAAGTTTACAAAGAAAAGCTGGATTAGACGCAGCAGAAACCGGAGCCGAAGACGTAACAGCAGAAGGAGCGGCTGAAGGAGCTGCAGAAGGAGCAGCTGAAGGAGCTGCAGAAGGAGCAGCTGAAGGAGCTGCAGAAGGAGCAGCTGAAGGAGCTGCAGAAGGAGCAGCTGAAGAAGCTGCAGAAGGAGCAGCTGAAGAAGCAGCAGAAGCCGCAGCAGAAGCCGCAGCAGAAGCCGCGACACAAGCCGCAGCAGCCGGGGTCGCCGAGGCCTTGGCCGCTGAAATCGCTCTTGAAGGAGCTGCAGAAGCTTCTCTTACCGCCGCGGCCGCATCAACAGCTCTAGCTGCCATACCCATAGTTGGACAAGTAGTTATGGTTGCCATGGCCGCTCAAATGATCTTAGAAATATTAGATTTTGTATTAAATCAATTAGATGTAGGAGGTTTTGGTCAATATCAAGATTTACAAACGAATATTAAAAATTCAATGTTAGATCCAACAGATAAAGCATTTATAAATGCTTTTAAAAATTTAGGTATAAATCCACCACAAATTTTTACTTTGGAAGGTATTTCTGCTTTGCCTAATATCGATGAACACCCAAAATTTAAAAATATTCAATCGAATTACACTGGTGGTATTCATGCTTATTTAATGAATTTAAATAATAATTTAAATAAATATATATCACAACAAGATAAAATTATTTTAAAAGCAGCATTTGAAAGTGGACAAGAAATAACTGAAAATTATATATCTTCATTAGTTCCTGATATACATGATAGACCTGAAGAAAGAGATCGTTTTATATGGAATTATTTAAGTAATCATTTAGATTCTTCTGAATTAGAATACATAAGTTATGTTCCTGATGTTACTTCAAAAACCTGTATAGGTATTTCATTTAATCAAAAAGGCGTTGATGAATATAATAAACTTATAGATGATATTATAAAAAATAATCCAGATAGTCATAATCCTAATAAAGTAAAATTTACAAAATATTATAAAGATTTAAATGAAAATAATGAATTAGTTCAAAAAGCTTTACCACAAAAATTTTGTTTAATAAGAGGATTAAAAGATGATATGATAGAACATATATGCACTGAAGGTTTGGATCCCGAAAAACTTGCTGAAAAATTCCCCTTAAGAACTGCTGCTTGCTGTGGAGATTGGTGTAAAGAAGAAATAATAAAACCAAAAGAATATGGGGTTACTTATAATGTAGACAATGGTTTATGTAATTATACAGAAGAATATTGTAAAGAAATGGGATATAATGAAATGATAAATTTAACCATCAACTGTGAAGGCGACGGTTGTGGAGCTTCAGTATTCAAAAATTGTAAATTAAGTGATGGTCAAGAAGCCCTTTCTCTTGGTGGTGTAATGCCCGAATTTGTTGTTCATGAATGGGCAAGAAATCCTGGAGCTGTTGTTGCAGGTGCAGCATTGATGGTCGCTTCGCCTATCGTGGTTGTTGGAGCTGCTCTAGGATCTGTGGCCTTAGCTGCTAATCAATGTGGTGCTCAAGCACTTGGAATAGATGTTCCTATTTAAATATTTCATTAGAATTGGCAGAATTTAAAAATCTCTACATTCATATTGTTGTTTATAAGGGATAATTTTATCATTAATTTTTCTAATAACAATACTATTTGTAATATCATTTTTAATAGGATTATTTCTTATAGGAACATTTTTTAAAAAAAAATCTTTACATTCATATTGTTCATTAAAAGGTATTCCAAAAAATTTTGGTTTTTCTTTTACAAAAAATCTAAAAAAATTTGTTACGAGGCGATTCATTTATATATATAAATTAAAATATTTTTAAATACAGGCTTCACCATTTTTTCTAACTTCATCAACATTTTCAGCTGGTTCATATAATCTACTAATATTACATGAATCACCATTACTTTTTCTAATTTGGGTAATATTAGATAATGTATCTCTACCTTTTATTTTATAAACTTTAATAAGATCTAGAGCATCTAATTTTTTTTGTATATTAATATTCATAATAAAAAATGTAACAGTAATACCAATCAAAATAATGTTCAAGGCAATAAATGGCAAACAATCTTTCATATATATAATATATATTTTATAAATTTGATTTTTTAATTTAAAGATTAAATAAAAATAAATAGTAAATGGACTCAAAATCACTTACCAAAACTAGCTTTTGTGACAAAGAAATTGATAATGTTACTAATAATGATATGAAAAAATATATTCTTGATAATCTTAATACTAAATCTGGCTTAAAATTTACCAGTAGATATGCTAAAATGTATAATGAAAATTATAGTAAAAATCTTAATAATCCGCATTTAGTATGTTTGAAAAGTATCGGATCACCTTATTTTCTATATTGCACACAAATTAATGATGTTAATTATTGTTTCTTAATTGATAAAAAAATTAAAGATGGTTATAAATTTCCTAAAATTTTCCTTGTTCATTATAGATTTGAATCAGAAATCTTTAATGGAACTTTGTTTGAAACAGAACTTCTAAGAGATAATTGTAATAAATGGCATTTGCTTATTGGTGATATTTATATTTATAAGGGTGAAAGACTTGATACAAAACAAATAACAGAAAGAATGAATATTATCAATAATATGATAATGACAGAATATATTGATGATACATTTTGTAATATTTGTCCTTTAAAGATTAAAAGATATTTTAACATTAATCAAATTCAATATATTACAGATGAATTTGTTGATACATTAGATTATAGAATTCGAGGATTGTATTTTGTTCCTTTAAAATGTTCTTATTCAAAAATCCTTTATATGTTTTCAGATCAAGAATATAAAAAGAATAATTATAAAAATAAAACTACAATTAATTTTAAAATAATTAAAACAATTAAACCTGATATTTATGAATTATATTTGAATAATGAAACGAAAAGTTCTATCATTAAACATTCATACGCAAGTATCCCAAATATTAAAACATCTAAATGGTTAAAAGACCTTCTTGATTCTAAAGAAGATGTTATGGTAGAATGTAAATTAAATAAAAATTTTAATAAATGGGTTCCAATTAAAGAATGTTCTACAATTGATTGTATTACTATGATGAGTTAATTTATCTTCTTTGTCTTGAACGTCTAGATCTCTTTATTTTTTTAAATTGGATATTAAAAAAAATATATATATTATAATATAAATGTCAGGGAAAAATAATTCCCGAATTAAACAAAAGAAAAATTCTAGAAGGATTTCTAGAAGAAATTCACGAAGAAATACTAGAAGAAGTTTTAAAAGATTAAGTAGAAAAAAACGGAGAAAAGTTAGATCTAAAAAATATAAAAGGAAAACAAAAAAGGTTATGAAAGGGGGCACCTGGACTATTGCCAACAACGAACAAATAATAACTCATATACAGAGCTGGGTCCCTGGCCATGGTACTGACAACAAAGATCAGCTCAACACACCCACCTATAATGTAAAAAAACGGATATTAACTGTATTGTTTGATAATGCTGGACAAATGGTAGAAAAAATAAAACTCACAACGCCATCGGGCGGGCACTCGGGAAATTTTAAGTTTTTATATAAAAAAACAAGAACTTTCGTAGATTTTGATAATATGCTAAATAGAATGATAGATATGACAGAAATATACGGTACAGCTGGAAAAATTTATCAAGTGTTAGAACATCACATATTTGATATAGCGTCCCCAATTTCTGATGATATAGGTGGTGTACCTTTAACAGGTGATAACAATTGTAATACTCAAGTATTACAAGGTTTAAATTGTGTTTTAGTTTTCATTTTAGTACACGGTATAGTTGGGGGGGGATCTCAATTAGCGATCGACGCAGCGGCAGAAGAACCTTTTGTTAAATTTGGTAATGAGGAAGAGGAAGAGGAATTAAAATGTAATTTTTCTATAATAAATATTACATCAGGAGGGGCTTCCAATTATACGAACTCAACAAATATTAATTATATGATTTCAGGTATTTGTTCGTCTTTAAATGAATTAAATACTGATGGCATACATATTAATGAAGAAGAAATACCAAATATAATACAGAATTTATTAAGAGAACCAATAGAGCAAGAAGAAAACCAAACAAGAACAAAGTTGGATAAAGGTGATTATGATGGAAAGTCATCTAAATACAAATCAGAATTGAGAAAATATATAGACTGTCCAAAAAGAGTTTTTACATTATATAATAGCGACTATAATGCTTACCCCCCCGAAATTAATCAAAAATTATATATGCGATTAGATAGAACAGTTACGCAAGTAGTAGCTTTTGATGGAAATAAAAGATATGTTATTTTTGGAAAAGATAATCGAAAAGACAACCCTGAAAATTTTACGGCGCTGCCTGGCGGCCGGCTGTTGTCGATCGAGACGCGTGTTGGGAATGGCCAGGAGGATGCTATTGCGCCCGACGGATCTAATGATCCTATACCAAACGGAAGAACCGTAGAATATTTTTTTCTTCCAGAATTAATAAGAACTCTAAATGATAATTTTCTCGGGAAGAATGTGATAATTGTTGACTTTAGCTGTAATCCATATTCTGGGCTCTCACCCGATCAAACAAGACAGGCTAGCGTCGAGTCGACCGCGATAGGAAAAGCGAATTTTGCGATCAATCGATTTACTGATGGCCAAGTCCATGGTGTCTTAGAGGAAGCGATGGAGGGAAAATTTGGCAGCAGAATGACAGGCAGAATGACAGGTGGTGCCTTCCGAATTCCATTGTCGGGCGAAGAGAATATATTGACGGGCTTTCCCCTAGGGCAGGACCTGCTCCCAGATCTGCCACTGGATTCGTTGTGCGACAGCTAATTATTCTCATAGAAATATCCAAAACTTATAATTATTAATTTTCTGTTTCATCAATTAGAAAGAAATCATTAAAAGTTTCTTTTACATTATAAACTTTTTTAGGTCCTTCTTTATTAATCAATTCTTCAAGTTCTTTAATATTATCATCTGTTTTATAATAAATTAGATCTTTAAAATAATTATAGATATTCTCTACATTATCAGACCACCAATCCCTATCTCTTTTTACAAGTCCACATTCATATCTTGTAATTTTCCAATATTTTTCTTCATGAAATGTAAGATTTTTTTCTTGTAAATATTTCATTTGATTTTCTTTCCATAATTCTATTTCTGAATCAGAACTAAATAGTGGACAATAAAGATATTTAAACTTTTCTTTATTAATGTCATCTAAATAAGTAATTGTATAACCTTTTGGAAGATCTGTATTTGTGAAACCAATTTTATCTTGTGAATCTTTTTTATATTCTTCATAATTATCATATTCTTCAAGTTTAACCTGAAGAAAATCACATTCTTCAAGATTACAAACTTCTAGCTGTCCTTGCATTTGCATCCAATAATGTGGTGGAACAGTTTTAGTAAACTTTCTCTTTGGGGGACACTTAATTTCAAGCATTCTGCCAATATATTGAGGAGGACTATAAATATCACAAATACCATCAGGAGAAGCTCCAAACGCAGGATATTCAGGATGAGGAATCATACCAAATTCATAAATAGAAGTTCCAGTTAGATGTTCATAGAAACGAGTAGCAACTTCTTCATATTTAACACCCCATTCTGTAATTGGATTTGGTTTAAATGGTTTATCAACAATTTTATCATAAAGAGATTGATTCCTTGTACTAAAATGTCCTTTACCTAAAGCATCAGCGAAAGAGCTTGCTGTTAATTTATTTTTTCTCATGGCATACCATTCAGGAGTCCTTTGATCGGGTAATTTAAGGGCTTTAAGAATACTAACTTGTTCAATCATTCCTTGATATAAATAAAGTTTTTTAAGTTCTTTATCTAGGATAGTTTTAATAGTATATTTTACATTAATATTATCTTCGTCATTATTATCATTAACATTTAGAAGTTCTAATAGTTCTTGATAAATTTGAAAATTATTTTGTTCAATATCAAAAGTAAAATCTATATCACTGCTTTCCAAAAACTCTTTAACAGAAACTCGAATACTCATTTTAATATACTATAATATATTTATCAAATTTTTAAATAATAAAATGTCAAAATGTTTCGTGTGTGAAAAATGTCTTGGAAATACTTATTCTCTTAAGATTAAGAAAGGCGATAATTATTTCCACACATGTTCATATGGTTGTAATCTAAAAATGGAAGAAAAATACGGAGAAGATTTTTGGGAACATACACTCAATAAAACAGATTTTATTGTTCCTGGTTCTAAAAATAAAAATCCATTTGTAAATATTTCTAAGGAAAAAGAAATTGATAGGAATTTATTTGGAACATATGATTTTGAAAATATGGATGAAAATGAAATTATTATGGATGGTGATAAATATGAAAGACAATATAGACTTTATCTAGAAAATAAAGCTATTGATGAAATTTTTGAAAATGGTTCTGATGTTTCTTCTGAATATTCTTATGAGTCGGAATAATAAAAAAAATTTATATTTATAGTTAAATGTTATGTGTTAATGGTGATGAATGTTTTAGAGTTTTAGATAATAAAGATTTACTACTTTTTTATTTTACAGCAAGTTGGTGCGGGCCTTGTAAACAAATAAGTCCTGTAGTAGAAGAATTATCAGAAAAATTAAAAGAAAAAGTTATTTTTTATAAAATTAAGATAGATGATGAATCTAATGAAGAAATATGTGAAAAATGTCAAATAAAATCAGTACCAACATTTATATTGTTTAAAGGGAGAAATTCTTTAGGAATTGTAAATGGAACAGATATCAATAAAATATTAACTTTAATAAAAAATAATATATAATATTAATATAATGGATAAAAATTGTAAAATAGTAATAGCCTTTTTATTAGGTATTATCGCATATTATTTTTTATTTAAGAAAGATTTAGTCGAAGGTGTTTGTATTGGACCTAATGATCAAAATTGTGGACAATATAATGATACTCAGTGTGCTGATTCAGAAGCAATAAATAAAGGATGTTCTATTCAAGGTTTAGACATGACTGTTGATGGTGATAATACAACTGTCTGTTCAACATTTCCGACACGTCTTATACCAGGAATAATTGGTGGTATTGAAGGGGGTAGTGGTTTCGCATTTGGTTCAAGTGGTTCAGGTGGCTTTGGTGGTTTTGGTATAGGAACAGGCTCAGGAACAGGATCAGGAACAGCAGCTGCTGCAACTGCTTCTGCAACCGCACAAAATATGGTAATCCCTTCATCACCAACAACGACAACTCTACAAGGAGCAATTGCTCCTGCTTTGGAACAAGCAAATACAGCAAATTTAGATGAAGAACAATATAGAGTTGTTACTTATACAATCTTAAAAACATTATTGAGACAAGTTGAATCAACGCCTGATTTATTAAGATCTGGTTTACAATATATTATAGATAATGCTCATGTTTCAGGGAATATAGCTCAAGCATTTTTGGATGCTATAAATAAAGGTGTTACACCGGCACAATTAATACAATACATTGATATTTTAGGAGGTACGCCTAACACACCTGGTAGAACTCAAGAAATTATTACTCAGGCACAAAATTCATTCCGATTGTTCTTAGATGGTAATCCCGGTCCAATTACACCACAACAATTTGATTCATTTATACAAACTATACCAGAAAATTCTGAAGGCGCTACACAACCTTCAACTGAATCTAATTCTAATTCCAATTGTACAGATGAAATATTTAATGCAGCTAGATCACTTATAACTGAAGATGAGAATGATAAAACGAATGCATTATTGTTATATCCTGTTTGTGAAGAAAGAATTAATTCAATACCATTAGTTGGATGTTTAGATGATGGTATAAGACCATTAACTATTCAAACTTGTGCTCAAAGTTATGGAGGAGTAAATAAAACATGTCCTTCGGGTCAAACACCAACAAATTTAGAAGAAGAATGTAGTCAAGAAATATGTTGTACTCCCGATGGAACACCTGATGAAAATATATATCCAGCTGGAACAAAAATAATGTTTTGTTATAATCATTCTGAATGGACTAAATTAGAGAGTTTCTTAAGAGAAAAAACTGAAAGAGAAGGTGGTCATAAAGTTTTTTTTACAACAACTCAAAGAATAACATATGATAAAAATTCTCAGGCATTTATTGATGATCCAGATTCTGTTATTAAGAATAGTTTTATAACAGAAATTGAGAGAATATATATTTCTATTAAAGATGATGAATATTTCAATAATAATGAATCTATAAGAGAATATATTGATAATAATCCAGATTTCTTTGATGTAACAAGAATGGAACTTTTTAATTCAGAAAATGTTACATCAGTCCATATTTGTAGAGATGATACTGATGCTACTGATAAATACAGAGATCAATGCACATGGTATACAGATGTTCCGGAAGATGGTTTAGTTTACACACCTTGCTAATAATAAATCTTAAAATTTTTTTATATTTTTATTATATAATGAATAAATGTAAATTATATGTAATTGCATTTTTGTTAGGTATTTTAACTTTTTATTTATTAAAGAATAAAAAGAATGTTGAAGGATTAGATATAAATAATCCGGATGCAGTTGCATCGGCTGTCTTTAATGAATTAACTTTAAAAGGACTAGGAACTGATATAGGTGAAAGTTCTTCAGTTGATTCAGGTAGAATTAACACAAATAATAGAAATGGTCCCATAAGACTAACTGTTAAAGGTAAATTTGAGAGAGGTAGAATAATAGATAATGAAAATAATAATAATTTAAACGCTAATCCTCAATATGTGCTTTCAGTATTAAAAGAACATATTGAAAAGAATAGACAAAACCCTGTAAGAATGAATTTAAGCAGTATTGAAGAAATATATGATGGAACAATTACTATGGATTTTATAATTATGGGATTATCTTCTCAATTTAATGTCCCTGAAATATTAAGAGGAAATATCGGTTCCGGACATAATGATAATATAGATCCTTTACGTTTTCATAATGGATTTTATATATTAGGTGGTGAAGGTAATAATCCAGAAATTAAAATCGATTATGGTTCATCAGACTATATTTATAAATGGATAACACCTTCTAATTTAACGCAAGAATTAAGCATATTATTAGAAACCGAACGAAGTGATACTCAAAGTGGTATAGGATTAAACATTCATTCACAAGATATTAGTCATATTCCAAATCAAATAGCATCAGCTGGACAAAAACAAATTCGTTTTGATGTAGTAACTGATCTGAATGTAGGAATGGTGGTTTTTTTACCAAATAAAATACCAGCTTCAACCTTTATTGAAAGTATAACACAATCAGAAGATGAATCAGAAACTATTATTACACTCACAGAAAATATAACAAATGATATACAAATTAGTGATTCTGTAATTTTCAGACAAGGGACAATGACTGGTTCGGATACAGAACATAATTCAAACCAATTACAGTTAGGTAATTTTTGTCTTAGAAGAAATGCTGGAACTACTTTACCAACAGATGCTAGTGATAATCCTGATTTAAATTTAGAAATAGATTATGAAATAGAAAGAGAAGCTGATTGTTCAGAAAAGAATTATTCTCTTAATTTAAGAACATTTGATACAACTAAAAGGGTTTTTGCTCCTTGTAGGGATCATAATAGATTTTGTTCTATGTGGGCAAATGAAACATTATGTGAAATTAGTGATTATATGCAAGAAAATTGTAAAAGATCTTGTAATATTTGTCCTCATGAAGAAGAAATAGTAATACTTCCTCCAGATGTAACAAAATCAGATAAAAGGTATCATGATAAAGAAACTAATATGAATTGGAGAGATAGGAGATATAATGATTTTAATCAATATGATCATTTTTCTAGTTATAAAAGTCTTGGTATATTACCAGATTATGTAAATGGTTATAAAGAAGATTTAACAGGATATATTTCTCCAAATGAGAATATAAATAATATCGCAAGTATGACAATTTGTAAAAATGATCCAGATAATTATGTTGAAGAAATAATTTCTGATGTAGATACTTATGATAATTTAAAAAGTAGATGTGCTAGCACTTGTTATACTATGCTTGATTCATGTAGAGGATTTTCAACACATCAAACGTCGGAAGAAAAAGCTTGTAGATTTTATCAAAAATGTCATGAAGAAGCAGAAAGAGATATTATTAATGAAAGTATAAGAAATGATGATAATATGTTAAATCCTGGAACAGACAATACTACAAATATTGATTATTATTACAAACCTCCATTAGATCCACTGATGGGTGATACTTTAAGGACTGATTTAGAATCTGAAAGTTTATCTCTTTCAGAACAAGAAATAAGAGAACAGAGAATTTCACCGGCAAGATATAATAAATTTAACATATCAACAGGAACAGCAAATCGTTTTGTAAGATTTGATAATGATAATGATAATTTTTTATCAAGTATTTCATTTGATAATAAAAGTAATAAAGTTACCGGTTTAGATGCAATGAATGGTGTATATTATGAATGTGGTCCCGGTACTCCTACAAATAATCGGGGTGTATCAATATGCGTAAATCCAAGTAATAATTTTCATCAGCCTGATAATCCCAGACTATCATCAGAGATTACTGGTAAACATATTATACATCTTGAACATGATGATGATAAAAAGATTATATATAGTTATAATGATAATAAAGTTCTTACATTAGAAAATTCCCCTGGTACTCTCAATTACTCCAATGATCCTAGACTATTAGGAAATATTACAACACAAAATGTAAATGATGATAATACAAATATATATGCCAGTAAATCAAAATTTGATATAGTACATATCCAACAAAAAAATAATTTATTTTGTGATGATGATTTACTTTTAGATGATGATACCGGTGGCGTTAGCAATAAAACATTCTTAGATTGTAAAAATGCATGTTCATTTAATGAAAGATGTAGAGCATTTTCTTATCACGATTTAACAGCATCTGATGTTACAGATAATAACAATTGTCGATTATATAAAGGAGATTGTAGTAATCCAGATTCATTACTCGTTACTGCAGTTGGTGGTACTTTTGAAGTAAATGCAGAAATTTTTTTTAGAAGAACACCACCAAATTTAATTGATGCTCTTGATTATATGGCTTTATCAGAATTTAAAGAAAATTTAGTAGGAAATTATACTGGTGCATCAGGAATTACAGATGATGGGAAATGGAGAGATATTTCAGGGAAAGGTCATCATGCTAGAATTAATAATCTTCCAAATGTTAAAGTTTTGGAAGTTGGAAAAAATCCTATGGTTAGGATACAAAGATCAGAAGATACGAGTAGGCAAACAAGAGGAGCAACTGAATCACAAACAGATATAAGTGAAAGTTACCAAGATTTACTGGTAGGCTCATCTCAATTAGAAAGACATAGAAATGGTGGTCTAAAAGAAAGAACTAAAGTCTTAAAAGGTTTCACAACACACGAGCCAAATGAATCATATAGAAATGTAGCTTCTGTTGAATTTGATCAAGATTTAACTCCACATGATTACACAATTTTTTATATTACAAGATGGGGACCTGATTATGATAAAGATGATTTAAGAAAGATAAGGGTTAATAAACCTTGGTCAGATCCCGGAGAGCCGCCGTTGACGCGTGCCCCAAATGCGCCTCCTGGAATCAATAGCGAGGATGTTTACACCGAAGCACCAAATGTTTCAGATGTAGGTTTTAATATGAATAAAGGTAGAATTGTTACAAGTCATACAAAAGATTGGTTCTCTGGTCATTTTGGTGGAACGCCATATTGTACTGGAACTGTATCTGAAGGCGCAGTTGATGCCGCCGGGGAACTTGGTAGTTTTCAAACAGCCCAAACGAATACTGGATCATTTTTTGGAGGATTACCTTGCTATCAAACTTACGGTGTTGTTAGTGGAGCTGGAACAACCAATGGCGGTCTAAGATCTAGAGAAAGAGCTGAATCTTGGTGCGGGGGTGCGTGGAATACTACTTGTAATATGTCGGTTAGTAGTATCTCGAAGGAACTTTCAGGAACAGGTTATAGACCCCCTCCATATAATCCTGGTATAGTAGCATCGAATGGACTTTATTTATTAAGAGAATTAGGTCACATAAGATTAGGTGTAGCAAGACATGATGGACATTTTTTTGTATCAAATAATGAATCTTCAAATGCAGGTACCCCTCCTATGAGTCTTACTCATCATAATATGGAGTATAAACCAATAGAACATCACACGAATGAAGGTGAGTCCATAGATATTACAGCTAAAGGTGATGATACACCTGATCATATAGCAAATGATATTAAATATAAAGAAAATATTACAAGTTTCATTTTAGCGGCAGATATAGAAAGTAATATAATATCAACCTTACCTAAAAATGGGAATGACCAAGGTGTAAATGTACATTATACAAGACCTGGTAGATCCAATGATGATACTACATTTAAAATATCCATAAATAAACCCATTGATACTGATCCTTTAATTAAAGAAGAAATCAGTCAATACTGGGAGTGTGCTGAAATGGTTATTTTTAATAAAGAATTAGACATGACAGCCATAAAAAAGATTAGATCCTATTTATATTATAAATATTTTAATGAAACTGAATCGAGCAATCCAGTTCCAAAAGGTCCTAATGGAGGAGAACATGCACAACTATATAGTAAAAGTGATGCAAATTTTTTGGTTTATGATCCAAGATTACAGGCTTCAGAACCTCTACATTTTAGTGAAGGAGCACTGGAAGGTGAGAGGGGAAAATCAGTACTTTTCGAAAAAATTTCAGATCCTGAAAACACTAGGGGAGTATTAAAATTCGAAGCCAATGCACTGGCAGGTACATTATATAGTGATAAAAATATTATAAAAACATCAACTGTTTATAAAAAAGCTTCTAATATTGATAATAATTATCTTTACTCACTTGATGATGATGGTAATATACATGTTTGTAATCCAGCTGCTTAATGAATCATTGTGACTCGCTAACCCTTAGATATTGAATGATTAACATAAATTTTAGATAATAAATTATTTTTTTTTTATAAGTATTTAATATATTATGAATTTTACTAATTTATTAATTTTATTGGTAATATTAATTTTAATATTTTCTGTTTGTAATAAAAATGTTGAAGGTGCTGTTTTTAATGAAGACCCTAATATGTGTAGCACTGTAATATCAAGTGCCACAGATTATACATCAGATTATACAACATTAGCTTTACCTTTTAATATAGATGGTAAATTTACTGATATTGATGCAAGAGATAAACATTATTTATATGCTGTTACAGATAATCATGTGATATACAAATGTAAAAAACCTTGTAAATCAACAGATGGATTCGTTGATTGGGAAGTAGTTCCAATGGATGTGAGTGGTTATGATATAACAAGAATATTTTCTTCTGATGATTTCTTATGGGGACTTAATGAACTGGGAGAACCTGTGTATACATTTAAAGAAAATAATGAAATACTTGATGATTTTAGAAGAGAACTTGAACAAGATGTTAGTAATGAAATGGATAGTTATTCAGAATTAGAACCAAATGGTTATTGTAAAAAGGAATTAATTACAGTTAATAATATAAGTGATGTAATAGAAGCAAATGAAAGTTTAGAAAATTGTCAAGCACTTTGTAATAGATCTATAAAATCTCCAAATGGAGAAATTAGTTCAACAGAAGGAACAGCTTCTGAATATAGTGGAGTATGCGACTTTATATCATATAGTAATTCATTGAACATTTGTAATATGTATAAAGATGAAAGGAGAGCTGCTGGTATTGATGGTGTAAATTTAAATGCACTTCAAGGAAGTAATTGTAATAATGATGGTGCTAGAAATGAAAATGAAAATTTTACAACATATAAAAGGAATGCTATTGCATTAGATTTAAATAATCAGACACCCGGAATTAATCAGACATCCTAATTATCTAAATAAATAAATTATTTAAGAAAATAATTAAAGATAATTTAATTGATTAATAAAATATGACCGAAAGTTTTGACGATTTGAAATTAGATGATAATCTACTAAGAGGAATTTATTCCTATGGATTTGAGAATCCATCGCCTATACAAGGCAAAGCTATACCTATAATGAATGAAAAGAAAGATTTAATTGCTCAAGCCCAATCAGGGACTGGTAAAACAGGAGCATTTTCTATTGGTGTGTTAAATAATATTGATTTAACACAAGATTCTACACAAGTAATTATTGTTAATCCAACACATGAATTAGCAAATCAAAATTTTAATGTAATTAAAGAATTAAGTAATTTTATGGATTGTAGTGTTCAGACAGTAATTGGAGGAACAAGTGTAAAGAAATGTCAAGAAGATTTAAATAAAAATCCTAAAGTAGTTGTAGGAACACCTGGTAGAATTTTAGATATGATTGAAAAAAGATATTTAGTAACAGAAAAACTTAAGATTTTAATTTTTGATGAAGCTGATGAAATTTTATCATATGGTTTTAAAGAAAATATTTATAATATTATTAAATATATTCCACGAGATACGCAGATATGTATTTTTAGTGCTACGATGCCTGATGATGTATTAGAATTAACAAATAAATTTATGAATAAGCCAGAAAGAATTTTAGTAAATAAAGAAAATTTAACACTTGAGGGTATTGTTCAATTTTATATTAATGTTAAAGTAAATGATTGGAAATTTGATGTTTTAACAGATATTTACGAAACTATTAATTTATCTCAATGTATAATTTATATTAATAGCAGAAATAAACTTATGGAAGTTAATGATAGATTAAAACATTTGGGTTATCCTGTAGAATGTATTCATGGTGAACTTTCTGGCGAATTAAGAAAAAATATTATGGAAGATTTTAAAAGTGGTAAGCTAAGAATTCTTTTATCAACCGATTTATTATCAAGAGGTATCGATATCCAGCAATTATCATTGGTTATTAATTATGATCTTCCAAGAGAAAGGGAAACATATATTCATAGAATAGGTAGATCAGGTAGATATGGAAGAAAAGGCGTAGCTATTAATTTTGTTACAGATAGAGATTTAGATCATCAGAATTCAATCCAAACCCATTATGACACGAAAATTGAAGAAATGCCACAAAATATTAATGATTATTTAAACCTTTGAACATTAAAACACTGAATATTTAAGTATTTTCATTAAATAACTAAAAAATGGAATTAATCTAGATGAAGATATTTCAAAAACATATTTATATTTTAAGAAGATTAAATCTGAAACTAAATCTAAGGATAAAACTAAAAGAAAATTAAAAAAGCTACATAGAGATAAAAATAATAGGGATTTTTAAATATTAAAAATAAATATTTAAAGATGATGCGTATATATAATAATAATATATTTGTTGTAATATTAAAATGAGTCTGAATATTGATAATACAGAGGATAAAAAGATAAACTTGAACCCTGAAGAAAATTCAGGGGCAGAATCTGTTATAAATATAAATTATAATAATGATTTGATTGGTGTAGATTTATTGGCTAATACATCAAAAAAAATAGAAGAAATTTCTGATAATGGTTATAATAGTGGTGGTGAAGAGTCAAATAAGAGTAATAAAGAAGATTTTAATTTTTTTTCAAATGGTGATACATCAGAAGAAAAAAATATAAAAGTAGATATTAAAGAAGTTCATACATCAGTTTCACCAGGAGTAACTGATCCTATTATGGAAAATAAAGTATATGGGGATGAATTTAAATCTATTCATACGATGTCGCCTAATGAAATTAAGAATGAAAAGATTGATATGCTTTATCAATTTAGAAAATTAGAGGGTCAAGGTATTAGAACAACAATGAATTATAATATGACATCAAATCTTGAAGATATGAGAACTGAATATTATAAATTAAAAAAACAAAGAGAAACTGAAAATTCTGTAAAGTTTCAAAGAAAAATTCTTATGGCTGCTGTAACGGGGGGGGAATTTCTTAATAATAAATTCTCACCGTTTGATATTAAATTAGATGGATGGTCAGAATCGGTGAATGATAATATTAATGATTTTGATGAGGTTTTTGAAGAATTAGCTGAGAAGTATACTGGTAAATCAGAAATGGCACCTGAAATTAAATTAGTCATGATGTTAGGTGGTTCAGCCTTTATGTTTCATTTAACACAAACATTGTTTAAATCTTCAATGCCGGGTATGGGAGATATAATGCAACAGAATCCTGATTTAATGAAACAATTTGCTCAAGCAGCAGTGGGATCTATGGCTAATAATATTAGAGAACCACCACCAATGCAGCCTAATATTCCAAGACAACAGCAGCAACAACCTCAGAGACCAGATATGGATGGGCCAGCGGGATTAGATGATTTAATAAATCAGATGAATTTACAACCTGATAATATACCTGATTTAGATAGTATATCACTGATGAGTGGTGATACAGATAGAAGGAGTCAGGGTGGGATTACACTAAACCTTTAAATTGCTTTTAATTCTTCAATAATTTTATCAATTTTTTGATTTTTATCTAAATTCATTTTTATAACTTTATTTCCTTTTTTGGGTACTAATGAATATTCGCTATCTTCATTAAAAAACTCAAACATAAAAATAACAACAGCAAAAGTTAATAGTATAGAAATACCTAAATCTCTTGTGGCCATAAAAATAACAAGAAATATTAAGATTCTTCTTGTATATTTGCTATTAATGATATTTTTTTGCGAATCATTTAATTCATTTACAATAAATCTAGCTCCTAAATTAATTATAACCATAATGATACCTATTAAATATTTATTATCGAATATACTATTTGTCGAACCTGAATTTATAATGTTCATATAATAAATAAATTATAAAAAAATTATATTTATTAATAATATATTAATGGGAGATTGGGGATGTCCGCTAGATATGGCTTTTAATACAGGTCCAACACAACAAATAAGTGTAAAAAAAACAAAGAAAAAGAAAAGAAAAGATATTATACAAGCAGATGAATTAAAAGTTTCTGATTATAATGAAAATGTTCAAGAAGTTGAACGAGATTTTGGTAAAATGAAACAAAAACTTCAACAAATTAAAGCTTTCGATGATGAATATAATATTTATGAACCCATTAGAAGACAACAATATATAAGTGAACAGCCGCAAATTCAAAGAACAGAAAATAATCTAAAACAAATATCAAATGAGGAATATCAAGCTTTTAAAGATTATCAATTACAGAGACAACATAAAAAACGTAACATTGTTGAACAATTTTCTAATATGAACGATGATTTTAACGATATTATTTTATTTGCTTTAACAGGTATTTTCTTTATAATTTTTACAGATTATATTTATAAATTAGGTAAAAAATCATATTAAAAAAAATATATTATTAATTATAAATGCCTAGTGGTTCACTTAAGAAAATTCCTACTGATGATAATATAAATCCTTTATTTGTTATTTTAGCTTTCGGGGGTGGTGCTTTATTGTCATCAATGTTATTAAAAAAAAAAGATGAAAAAAAAGCAATAGTAGAAAGGAATACAAAACAATGTAATCTATCTTAATAAATTTTTACTTTTATCTCTTATATTCATTAATGTATTTTCATTATAAACAAATTTACCATTAGGATTATGATCATCAATCATCCTATATTGTTCATTTGTATTTTTCTTTTTCTTATTATCACATTTATTTTGTAATTTTTTCTCTATATCCCAAGATATAAAAATTGTATTGGGGTGGAAATATAATAATTTAAAACCATTTTTCTTTAAAGTTTCAATAATATAATTTTTTAGATCATTAACATTGTATAAAGGTATGCCAAAAATAAATTCAGGAATTGTATAAATACAAAATGTTTGTTCTAATTCAGCATGATATTTGATTCTTCTATGTATTTGTAAAAGTATATCATCAAATTTTTTTAATCTTTTAAAATTCTTATTATTAATAGAATCATATAGATCGTTAATGTTTAAAGTACTCATTAAATATATATATAATATTTATAAAAAAAAATATGGGATATGACACACTTATTTTATCGGGTGGTTCTATAAAGGGTATAGCATTATTAGGTTCTTTTAAATATTTATTTGACAGTAAAAAAATAATCAAAAAAGAATTAAAACATATAATAGCTGCTTCTGCGGGTGCTTTATTATCACTTGTAATTTTATTAGATATAAATATTAAAGTCTTTTATAAAATTCTTAAACAAATGGATGTTGATGTCATTGATAAAGAAAATTTTGGTATTGAAAATTTTATAAATGATTTTGGTTTTTGTGATAATCAAGTTACAAAAAAATATGTTCGGTCTATTATTAAAAATATTCTTCATAGTGATAATATAACATTAAAAGAATTATATGATATATCAAAAATAAAATTTACAGTAAAAGTTTCTAATATTACAAAAAATGATATTGAATATATAAATTATTTAAATTATCCCAATATCGATTTAATAACTTTATTAACAATGACTACATGTGTGCCGCTTGTCTTTAAACCAATCTTATATAATAATTGTTTATATAATGATGGTGCTACAGGTGGAGGATTGCCGATTGAATATAATAAATCTAAAAACTATCTAGGAATAATCTTATATCCAATAGATATTAATAAAAAAGCAAAAAAATTTAAAAAAGATATTTTAAATTATTTATACAATGTGGTTTATATAAATAATCAAGCAAATGATTTTTATCATTATAAGAAACATAAAAATATTATTATTCTTGATCTTAAATTACCTTTAAAATTTAATGTTACCGAACAAGAAAAAGAAAATTTATTTATTGAAGGGTTTTTACAAACTAAAAAATATTTTAATGACTCATAACATATTTTCTCATTGATACTTTTGAGTTTACTCCTGGAACAACTCTATTATATTGATAAATTTCATTATGAAGTTTAGCCCATTTAATATATGATTTATCATCACGACTTCTAAGTTTAACAAGAACATCAAGTTCAGATAACTTTTTATCCCTCCATTCTTTAATTAATTCATTTTTCTTTTCAATATATTTTTTCTTTTGTTTTTGTTTATATTTAATATCTTCATATTTTTTAGCACTCTTTTTTTCATAATAAGAAAAAATACTTCTAAAATTTTTTTTTAAATAATCTATTTCTTCATTACTTAGATCCTTGTAATGGTATGTCTTTTCAACTCTTTTTTCTTCATAAAAATTAGTTTCTTTTCCAATCTTATTATTTAAATGTTCAACATAACCTTCATATTTCATCCCATTCTTATAAAGTTCTAAAGCTAAAGATTTATGTTTTGATAGTTTTTTACCATCCACTACAATTTTTACAATTTCAGTCATTTTCTTATAATAATTTTAATATTTTTAAATATTAATCTTTATCCGAATTCAAACTTCCATACAACATAAAATAAGAATTACATTTTCTTTTATAGTCTTCTAATTCTTTAATTAAATCTCTTGAGATATTTTTATTTTCAAGTTTCAATTCTAATTTATTACATTCTTCGCATTTTTTTTTATATTCTGATAAAAAAATTCCATGATTATTAACAAGATTACTATAAGATTCTTTTATAGTTTCAAGTTCTTGTTCTTTTTCCTCAATTTTTTTTGATAAATTATTTACAATTTTATCATGATGTTCTTTTTTTACAAAACCATCAACATTACCATTTTTATCTAATTTTAAAAGCATTATTTTATATTTATTAAGAATTTTTTAAGTAATAAGTTTAAATGTGAAAAGTGGAGAATTTTTAGTTCCATTTATTTTATTTCTCCCCCATGTAGCTCCATGTTTACATTTTTCTTGTTTTTTTATTAATGTATCTCTTACTTTCTTTTTAATAGGAATTTCTTTTTTGTTAATACCTTCATTAGAACACCAATCTTTAAACCAATCATAGATAACATCCATATGTGTTGGTGCCTTACCATCTTCATAATCACATACATTAATTTCACCATTGAACCAGTTTGTAATAATATCACTTGTTTCTTTATATTTTTCAGTACCTTCCTTAACTTCTTCAGGTGGTTTTGTTCCTAAACTAGCATATTCTCTATACTTATCAAGGAGAATCATCATAAATACAATATTCCATTCTTTTAATTTACCAGATAGATTAATATCGGCTATAAACTGATTAGGATCATCAATAGTAGGCAATGGATTATCATTAAATTTGGATATAAATTCTACTACTTCTATTCTCCTCCATGTTCCACCATCTTGATTATGAAGTTTTGGAAGTTCATTACACATAAGAGCTATTTTAAATTGTGGTTTAAATTCTGTTGTTTCCTTATATAAACCTCTACTTGTTAGTTTATCGCCGCCAGTAATTTGCTTCAATTTACCTACATAAATTTTATCATCTTCATCTGGCTCTGAACAAGATACAAATCTGGCGTGTTTTAAAGTCTCTACTTCTGGAGAAGCACTTGCGGAACTACCCCTTTTATTAGTGAAATAAGCAACATCAAGAGTTTTACTATATTCACCAAGAGTAAAATCTAATAGTTCTATAAGTTTACTTTTACCATTACCACCAGAACCAGTCCAGAAATAAAATTTTTCTTCTCTTACTTCCCCACTCAAACAACTAGATAAGAACCTAAGAACATAATTTCTTAAACGATCATCTGTTCTATTTCCCTCACCATCAAATCTATTGGGGAGAACTTGTTTAATAAATTCATTTAGTTCTTTTACAAATACTTTATTTTTCTTATCATTCATTATTTTATTATATAAATCTTGGAAAGGGATATGATTTTTTTCAGGAGTAATCGGTAGAGAATATTTAGTAGTTACTGTTATAAAATCATCAGGAGCACCCATTCGAAAAGTCATTGTAGATAGATCAAATACACCATTATCAAAACCAATAAGATCTAATTTACTATTAATTTTTTCATCAAAATCAGGATCATAAAATAATTCCCTACATTCACGAATAATTTTATCCTTATATGTTGAGTTTTTAAGATTAGCAATAATCTTACCACAATTTGCTACAAGAGCATTGTATTGCTTTTTCTTTAAACCATCTGGTAAAGAAGTAGATATTGTTTGATATTTCTGCATATAATAGATATAAATATTTACAATTTCTTCTGATAATCTTTTACGAAGCTTGTGTCCAACTTCTGTTTGTTCCCATTTACCACCTGCCTCTTCATTAAAATAATACCAATAATTTTCTCTTAGACCAGAACAAACAAATTCATTCTTATAATAATCAGAAATAACCATGGCAACATCATAATGAGCACCACCATCATGATCTAAACTTTGTTCAACTCTCCCAGCAAGTGATTCTTTTAATAATTCTCTATAATTTTCTTCACCTATATCTTGTTTAACCCACCAATGTAAAGATCTAACTGTCATATGATTTTCTTTTTTCTGAATTGAATACCAACTTTTCCAGGCATCCTTACAGCTTTTTTCAGCATCAGAATTACTATACTTTGTTGATTTTTTACTAAATTCAATCCATAAATCAAGCATTTCTTTTGATTTACTGAAACTATTTAAGACAAAACCTACATCCCTCCAACTACCGCTTTCACCATAAGAATTAGCTCTTTCTTTGTCTAAATTATTAACTAATAGTTTGATTAATTCAAATTCTTTACTTTTTAATGTAATCAAGTTCATAGGCTCAATTTCAATATTAGCCATAAATGTTGGAACTATAGAATCTTGCTGTTTAGAATTATTCAAATTTTTATTATTTCCATTTTTTAAAAATTGTTCAGCATATTCAGTATATTCAACACTTTTTTCACAAGAATAAACACTATTTTTTTGAATAATTGTAAGTGGTCTATTAAGATAAATATCAATAGGAACATCAGCTACATCTCCCGATTGATTTAAATTAATAATCCTTGTTAATTCATATCTTACATTTGTATCTACTTCTTCTGTTTTACATGATCCATATAACAACCAATTTGTCCCATAAATTGTCTTATCAACAATATCTTTTATAGAATTACTAGGAACATTAATACATGTTTTTTCAAGTATTTCATCGAACAAATCTTTATCTTCATATACTAAATCTACAAGATGTTGATAAAGTTCTTTTGATGCCTTAATATTAGGAAATGTTAAATGAACACCATCTTTAGTTTGATAACCCGCTTTATCACACTTACGAATACTAGGTTTTTCAAATAACCATACTTGATAATGATTTTCTTTTAGATGAAATAATTTCTGAAGTTTCTCAAAGAAGAATTGCAATAATTCATCAATAGTTTCTTTTGTATATTGTCTTACTTCATAATTAGCTTTGTATTTCATATCAAGGTCAATAACAAGAGTACAAGTTTCTTGTATTTTTTCAACAAACATAAATCTTTTATTGTTAATGAAAAACTCTTTATGAACTAATTTGTAAAATTTATCTAAATTTTCCTTTTCAATAAAATAAGCACCCTTGCCTGGTATCGTATGAGTATGTTTTCCATCTTTTTTTGGTGATTGTTGGAGCAATTTATAAAGTTCGTTGTCTAAAATCATGTATTAAATTAACTATATTTTTTTTCTTTAAATTTTAATTTTCAAATTTACAATTTTTTTTTTCCGTTTTATTTTTGCTTACAGCGATACTAAAAAATAAAAATTCTGAATATAATAGAGACAAACTTAATTTTCATAAAAAAATAAATGTTTTGAAAATTATTTAAGAAAACAAATTGTTAATTAATTAAATGAGTAATACAGCTATAAAAAGAATAATCACAAAAGATATTAAAGAAATTGAAAAGAATAAGTTAAATGATTTAGGAATTTATATTGATTTTGATGAAACGAATATATTAGAAGCAAAAGCGATGATAATTGGACCAAGAGGGACCCATTATGAAGGGGGGATTTTATTTTTTAAGATTTTTTTCCCTAAAAATTACCCTCATTCACCACCAGATTTATGTTATGTTTCAAGAAATAGAGTTAGAATTCATCCTAATTTATATACAAGGCATCATAAAACGGGTCATGGAAAAGTTTGTCTTTCAATATTAGGGACTTGGACGGGTCCGAGTTGGACATCAATAATGGATATTTCAACAGTCCTTATAACGATACAATCATTATTAGATAATAAACCATTATTACATGAACCAGATGTAGATAATCCCGAATTAATTAAAAAATATAATGAAATTATTGAACATGAAAATATACGAACATTATTTATTGAAAATACAATAAATCCTCCAGAAGATTTTAAGATACCAATCTTTTTAGAAGCAATTGAAAAAAATAAGGAATATTATAAAGAAATTTTATATGATAAAATTCAGGAAAAAAATAATTTATCAAAAATAATTAAAACAAAAATTTATCATTTAGAATATAATATTGATTATAACTATTTAAAAGAATATTTTAAAGAAAAAATATAAATTTGATTTTTATTTATTGTTTAAAATAAAATGGATATTAACTTTTGTGATAATTGCGAAAACATCCTTTACATTTATTCAGATGAAGAAAGTAATATATATTTGGGTTGTAAAATTTGTAGTTTAAAGAAACCTTATGAAAATAAAAAAAGTATATACAATAATGAATTTAAAATTGATCTTAGCCAAACTATAAATAACAATAAATATCTTATTTATGATAATACATTACCGATAATTGAAGGTAATAAGAATATTAAATGCCCGAATGAAGAATGTCCCAAAAAAGAATATTCAAGTGTAACATATATAAAATATGATGAAAAAGAATTAAAATTTATTTATACTTGTCGTCATTGTGGACAAAAGTGGAAAAATAATTAAAAATTTGAATTTAAATATATTATAATTATATTATAAAATGAGTTTTGAAGAAGAAACTGAAAATGATATTATTGATAAAGAACAACTTATTTATGAAAATATAGAAGATTTAAATGTATTTTACAAAAGATATGATGAACTTAAAATTAGTTATAAAACTTCGCCTTATTTAAATAAATATGAGAAAACAAAAGTTCTTAATGAAAGAATACAGCAACTTGCTAATAATTCCAAACCATTAATATCTAATCCTGAAAACTATAATGATATTTATCAAATAGCTATACAGGAACTCAAACAAAAAAAAATACCATTTATTATTAAAAGACCAATTAATAATACATATGAATATTGGAAATTAGAGGATCTTAAGATTATAAACCTTTAATCATTTAATACTTTCTTATAATTTTATTTTTTATTATTTTATAAAAAAAATATAATATATAATAAATGCAGGATATGTATGGATTATTGCTTATTTTAGGATTACTTATTGTAATATCTAGATGTGTTGGTAAAGAAAAAGAAGCTTTTGAAAACACAACGAAATATATAAAAGCAGATGAAAAACTTGTTAAAAAAGCTACACAACGACCTGTTCAACAAGAGAAAAGAAATGTTTTTTCATATTTTCCGGATGAAATTCTTTTAGCTGATGCTAATTCCCCATATGGTTCAAATGTCCCGCAATCAATGATGAATGAAATTAATATGATAAATCAAATGGGTATGACAAAAAATTCTTTAGATGCTATTTCACAAAATGGTGTTCAGGCGGGTCCGGCAAGATTTAATCCGACAAGTAGCCAATATGCTGGTTTTGATCCAAGTAGTAAAGGTGGACTTTTAAGAGGCCAAATTGGACAACATGTTCAAAAAGCGAATCAAGCCGTTCATGATGTAGAAAGAAATATATCTAATAGTAATAGTAATAATATTGTTCCTTCTAACTCGAATGAAAATGATTATCATAAGGCTGAAGTAACCACTAATAGACAAAATCATGATAATTCTTTAATTCAATCAAATTCAATTGGTATGGAAGGAAACAGTAATGGTAAAGGTAAATTAAATATCTTTATGATACATACAAATTGGTGCCCTCATTCAGTAAATGCCTTACCTGGATTTAAAGCTTTTATGAGTAAGAATCAAGGTAAATCTGTTAATGGTTATACATTAAATATTCAAGAATTTGATGTAGCCAGTGATAATCATAAGAAAGAAAAAGAAATGTTTAAAGTAAGAGGATACCCTTCAGTAATTGCTATTAAAGGAGATGATATGAGTAATTATGCCGATGTTGGTGGTCGTGATGAAAAATCAATTATGAAATGGATCAATAATAATTAATATAATTTCTGAACAGCATATTTTTCTTTAGATTTCCTTTGGAAATTATTATCTCCGCCACCCGATTTTTCTTGTGTATAATTTTCTTTAGAATATTTCCAGAATTGTGCGCCCCCAATTTGAAAAGGTGGATGAGCTTCAGCTTTATACCAAAATACTTGATCGGTTAATTTATTTGATTTCGCATTATTATTAATAACTAAACATTCATAATTTTCAGTACATTGATCCATTACTTGACAGAACATTTCAAATGTAGGGAACATACCACAATAATGTTCATATAATCTTTTTCTATTGCTAACATAGTTTTCTCTAAGAATAAATATAAAATCTATATTTGTCCTTAGATTCGGCGGAACTCCTAAAGCATATTGCATCGTTAATAAAAATAATAATTTCCAGTGTCTACCATTCATAAATACAGATCGCATACATGTTGCTTTTGTCCATTTATTATCATATAAACAATCATCTAAAATTAAAAATGCTCTTGGATCTACATTTTCACCATTGTTTTTTTTTTCAACCATCATTTTTTGTCTTTTTAGCATATTATTAACAATTTCTGTATCAAATTCTTCATGAATAAAAAGTGGTGGAACTAATGATCCATAAAACTGATTAGCAGCTTCTGTTCCTGAAATAACTTGACCTACAGGAATATCACTATGATAATATAAAATATCTTTACATAAATAAGATTTACCTGTATCTCTTTTACCTATTAAAACTACTACTTTATCATCTTTGATTTGTGAAATATCAAATTTCTTTAATTGTATTTCCATATATAATATACTACAAATTAAATTATTTAAATATAATACGCAATATTATATTAAATAATGAAACTTAATATTGAAAATTTATCACAAGAACAATTTGATCATATTTTAGATTTATTAATAATCTATAAACAAGCAAATAAAGATAAGAATGTATACTTAAATGAAAAAAGTATTAAAGAAACTATACATTTTATGAATAATGCCGGTAAAGAAATGGCGAAACAATTAGGTGTTCATTAGTTTAATATTATTTATAAATGTATTTAATAATTTTAATTATGGATAATTTTCATATAGGTTTTCATAAATGGGATAAAAAAACGTATAACGAATTCAAAAACAGTTGTCAAAATATTTTAAAAATTAAAGATATACAATTATACTATCCGATATTAGCACTTTATATATATTATCACAATACTAAAAATTCTCATAAACGTATAGATATAAATAGAAGATATTTTGTAAATGAAATAATAGATATTAATTATTTAAAATATTATAATTCAAATTCATTGGTTCAAGCAAAAATTTATGATTCGCAAAGAAAAATTTATGAAACAAAAGAATTATTTTGTAAAAGTATGCCTATATTAGATCCGTTACACTTTATTATGAATAATTATTCTAATATTAATAAAAGGAATCCTTTTTTACCGAGTAATTATAATTTTAATACTTTTGATAAAATAAATGATATGAATAATAGTGCTTATATAGATACTTTTTTTGGTTATCTTTGTTCTCAATTAACACAAAATGATTTGTCACCTACTTTTTCTTTATTTTATGGTTCAATAAATGGTATATCGAATAAATATCATTTTGATATTACTGAAGAATATGAAGATCTTAAGAATGAAAAATGGTTTTATAAAAATTTAGGTAAATTATTTACAATTGATATGTATGTTGATTCCGATGATGAAGATTCTGATGATAATAAATCTTCAACTACAAAAACAAGCTCATCTAAATCATCATCATCTAAATCATCATCTAATTCTTCTTCATCATCTAAATCATCTTCATCATCTAAATCATCTTCATCATCTTCAGGTTATGATAATAGTGATTATATTTGTATTATTAAAGATATTCCAGTTCAACTTTTCTTTATTGAAAAATTAGAAGGAACATTAGAAGATTTTTTAAAAGAAAATATAAATAAAGATTTAATACTTTCTTGTTTATTACAAATATCATTTGCTTTACAATTATTACAAAAGAAATTTAAATTTACTCATAATGATCTCCATATAAATAATATTATGTATTCAAAAACAGAAAAAATATATCTATATTATAAATTTAATAATACATATTTTAAAGTTCCTACATATGGTTATATCTTTAAAATCATAGATTTTGGAAGAAGTATTTTTACATTTGAAAATAAATTATTCTTTAATGATACATTCAATAAACATGGTGAAGCTGAAGGACAATATACATATCCAATTAGACATTTATTATATACTAATTTTGATAAAGAATTAATAGTTCCTAATTATAATTTTGACCTTTGTCGGTTAGCAATTACTATTTTAGATGAATTAAGATTAGAAAATTCAGAAGACAATAAAGAATTTATAGATTTCATTAAATATTTAACGTTATCTAAAAATGATGAATATTTATGTGATTTAGAAGATGATTTTAATATGTATATTGAAATTGCTAAAAATGCCGATAGATCAAAGCCTTGTGATGTTATTCAACATGATATTTTTAAGAAATTTAGAATAAAGAAAAAACACTTCCCTAAAAGAACATATTATACTTGTTAAAAAGGTGGTCTTGAAGATTGACTCATAATATGGGTTGTTTTACTTAAATTCGGCATTATATCTTTAACATTACTACATGATTTCATTAAAAATGATGTAATAAAAGTTATACCAAATAACATAATATATTCTTGTTTTTTTTGTTCAAAGTTTTCTTTATGAGTCATAGCTAAAAAGATACCTGTATTAATTAAACTTAAAACTAAACTAAATATTAAATTATTATTAAACATTTATTAGTGTAAAACAAAAAAATTTAAGAAATAAATTATAATTATTCTTCTTCAATAGCATCATCAAATAATGTATATTTTTTAGTATCTTTTTCAATTTCTTCACCCTTTCTCTGAAGTATAGCATTTAAATCATTAACAAAATCATCAACAGTTTCCGTCTCATCTATATTCTTTTCTACTGTAATAATTTCTTTAAGTGGTGTAACTTCAACGGGATTTACATGAGTTACTTCATTGGGATTTACTACAGCTTTTATAGGAGTTACATCAGGATTTACATGACTTACCTCAGCTTTTATAGGAGTTACTTCGGGATCTTCATCTTTTTTAACAATAACAACATTTTTCGCATCTGAAAGTTTAGGAGTAACTTTTGTCTTACCCATTATGATACCTTTAAGATCATAATTTAATGTATCTTCTTCATTTGATCCTTGTTTTATTTCTTCGGGTATTTGTTTAGTAATTACTTCTTTAATATCATTATTAAATAATGGATCTGTTTGAGAATATAAGTTTTCCTCAATATTAATTACTTTTGGCGATGATAAATCACTCTTAATATCAGTAACTTCTTGTGAAGCATTTTGATTTTCAAGAGTTAATAATTTATTTTTAAATGTTTCCATTAAATCTTCATTTTTCTTTTCAGGATTATTTATAACTGTATTATCATATTTTAATTCTTCAACTACACATGTATCCTGTATTGGTTCTTGTGTTATATCTTTAATTGTAGCTATCTCTATATTTTCACATTCTTGAGAAATTTTATTTTCATCTGGTGATTCATAACCATCAAGATTTGGTTTTTGATTATAACTAATATCATCTAATTTAGTTAATTCTTTTACTTTATCTTCTTCTTCTTTATCGTCATCATTTTTATTTAATAAACCATTAACAATATCAGTTAATAATTCTTTTTTATCAGGGGATTTATCTTCTTCTTCTTCATCTTTTTCTGTTTCATTATCTGAATTATCAGAATTATTCATGTTATTTTTTAAAGATCTAATTTCTTCTAAAAGTAGTGCTTGAATACTTTGATTTTCTTGTCTTTTCTTATTTTCTATTTCATTTGTATCAAAAGTATCTAGATGTTCTTTTAATATTTCTTTAAAAGGTAATAATTTACGAATAGTATTTTCAATACTATCTTTAATTATTAATTCTATTGTTCTCATATTTCTTTGATAATCAGAACCATTAATATTTTCATCAAATAAATAAGGATTTTTCCAAATTTCCCTTGCTAAATTAATATAACATTTATGAATAAAATTTATAGTTTTAGGAATTGTTAAATTAATCCTTGTATTATTTAGATTTGGACCAATACTTGTTAAGATTTTAGTATGACTAATAAATACAGCTGTAACTAAATCATCTAACCAATCACAACGAGATTCTTTAATAATTCTTTCTGTTTCTGTTTCAACTAAAGCATTATTCCATTCAGGAACTTTTTCTAAAAAACTTCTAAAAAGAGTTAAAATACTTTTAT
>Ga0209533_1000738_pt1 | contig 30984 bp, 24 predicted proteins | sample COG_04_FD_184748 | JGI IMG/M metagenome (GOLD analysis project Ga0209533, IMG submission 184748) | Pelagic Microbial community sample from North Sea - COGITO 998_met_04 (SPAdes) (version 2) | ecosystem: Environmental > Aquatic > Marine > Neritic zone/Coastal water | place: Helgoland, sampling...
AATCGCATATCGTGAGCAAGGTGTGCAATGGCGTCATTCTGGATCGCAAGGCTGCGATGGGGAAGGTGTGATTTGAATGGTAAATAGTGTGTTCAACATATGTGTCGCAATTGGCGTCATACATGTTGTGATTGATAGTAATTAGATTAAGCGGGCGCAGCGAACCCAGGGTTTGATGAGCGATTGAGTTGATTTTTCTGGCATAAGATTTTGAGTGTGATTTCAAAGGGTATGGTACCAAAGTTGGGTTCTCTTCCGTCGTGGTATCGAATGCGTATGCTTACCTTGTTCATGCGTCTGAGAGGGGGAGTGAATGTTTTTACTTCTCCATCGCCTTCCATGTATATGTCACCTCTTTCTGCTTCATAAACGAGCCTTTTTGCGAAAATGGAATTAATAATGCCAGTAGTGGTTCCATTAGTGACAGCATATGCATCGTTTTTGTATGGTAATAGTTCATCAATCATGTTGAGACCATCTATTTCCATATAGTAGTATGCCTCTCCTTCGATGTTTATTTGGTTGCATGGTGTCAGTGTGTATATAGACAATTGTCGAAAACCACTAGTAGTTTCATGCTGAAATGGGTTGTACATGCCTGGCGATGTATATTTATCATAGTAATAGAATGTAGGTAAAGGGTGTTTAGCTTGATATTCTATGGTTTGTTCTTTTCCGCTAAATCCCATATAAGTAGGTAGCCCCCAATTAACATAGTTGGTATGTACCGAACTGCTACTATTGCATGTGTTTCTACACGTCGAATTTTCAGTTGGAAGGTGTAATATGTTTCCAGCAATGAGTGCATTTTCAGAGTAGTATTTTTCAAAGTCTGTGACTATTTCGAACTTAGAAATGTTATTTCCGAATACGGCTTTTTTCTGAACTTCGTCGTAGAACAGTTTGAAATGGTTGTAGCCTCCTTGTGTGTTAATTAATATGGATACATGGGTGTAATATGTAGTGGGTGCGATGGATGTGGTAATTGCTGTGTATGTTCCTATTCCTAAAAATAAGTCAGTGGATGCATTAATGGATGGTATGACCAGTAAAGGTGGTGGGGTAAGTGCTGAGCCATACGTGGTTGCGAAGTTGTTTAGACTGTTCAATGTTAATATGAGAGTAGTTCCTGCTATAGAGTTGCATGCAGCTACCGCGTCTGCGTACGTAGCATACTTGGGATGTATCATTATCATGTGTCCGTCTGTAGTAGTTTGAGGAGTGGCAGAGTATACATAATTTCCCCATGTGTAGGTAACCTGTGGATCATTGTAATTGTAATAGTCCAATAGTGTATCCGTGACTATTTGGTTCATTCTGTTTTGAACTTCAAGTGTAAGTTGTTTTTGTGTATATGACCCATCTTTAATTCGTATACGAAAGTAGTTATTATTAGCGATGAATTGTTTAACAAAAACATAAATGATTTTTTCAATATCTGTTCCGTTTGTAAATTCCTCTATTTCAGTGAATCTAAATACTAAATCGACGTTGTTTTTGTCTAGGGAAAAGTCGAGCGATACATTGGGTATGAAAGACTGGTGTAAACTCATGGCAGTGATGTTGTTATAGTCTTGAGGCAATTGAACCGTGAAGGAATTTGCTTGTGGGTACTTTACCACATTTCTGTCTGATGATGATATGGTTGCGAAGAATGTATCAACATTAGTGTCTACAGTATCTCTTACAGTATTGGGTGGCGTAGGTATAATGGGATGGTTAGTGGTTGAGAACATTATTGCCTATACACTCATATAACATAATATTTATGTGTACACACTGTATATATTATGTCTGAGAAAAGCGTGTTTGAAAATGCGCCTAGAGCATTATACACTGCTGGTATTATTATACTCATGTTGTGTTCTGGTGAAATAACTGAAAATAAGTTGGGAGGAACACTTGTAGCGTATAGTTTTATTATCGTGGGCATGCTTGCATTTACTACCTTGTTGGTTCAGAATGGAAAAGTGGCTCTTAACTCCTCCAGTGTGATGTCGATTGGGCCATTTTTTATGTTTATGGTGATTATTATCATGCTTATTTCTGCTATATCTTCTAAATTTAATAAGATAGTGCAAGGTCATGTGGGTGTTTCGTTTTCGGGTATGATGTATCTGCAAAACATATTGATTGGATTAATTCTTATCGCAGCAAATAGGGCTACAGCTACCGATGATTTTAAGAAGAGTGGCGCAATCACCGAACAGTATGGCGCTGGATTGTGGTTTATGAATGTATTGTCAGCTGGTATTCTGGCCACAATTTATATCATATTGTTTGTTTATCCAACAGATGGTTTTGTCTCAATGTCAGGATTGTAATGTTGTTAGGGTGTGGGAGGATATACTCTTGAAAACTTGTATGTGATTCCGTATGAGGATGATGTGTTCCAGCATCCTGATATTTTTAATATAAATCGTGCGTTTTGCTGCGATCCTGTTTTGTGTTTATTTGTAGCAGTTGCAGACGAGTTTGTTTCATTTTGTTCGAAGTATTTGAAGTTATTTTGTGTAAGTTGTTCATGTAGTTTATAGAGTGGTGTTTTTCCTGGTGTCGACATAGTAGAAAGAATATTACGTTCCATTTCACATAGCGATCTTATCGTTTCTACTGTATGTTGTATTTGTGGTGATGATTGTGTTGAATGTCCGTTGGTGTTTGGTAAAAATTGTATTTTGAACTTGGATGGGAATATTTCACATATTTGTCCAATCAAGTTAAATGCTATATATATCCCATTCATAGTCATTGACTCTGATGAGTATATAATTCGAGAAAACAACCCCCCCGACATGATCTTATTTTTAATGGGTTTGCAAATATATATGTATTCTGGCCTAAATTGTGGTATATCTAATGCTGCAATCATACTATGTGCGATTTAATTTTCAAGTTATGTCGGTTATTTATATTATACCAGTATTGTGTTTATATCGCTCTTCGGGCTATATTTATTCATATCTACCTAACATACTGACACGATATTTTGTTGTTTTCCGTATATCGATGTAGTGTGTATGCGAAATAACGTAAAGAATATTATGTATGTATTGTTAAATACCATGAAGTTTTTCGAAACGCGATTTGATGAGTATGTTTTGACATGTGCTACGCATAATTTCCATCCCAAACTAAAGTTGATGTTTGACAGATTTCCGGAACAACTACAAAATCTTAAACACATCATAATTTACGGGCCGTCTGGGGTGGGAAAATATACTCAGTCATTGAATATCGTGTCTCGCTATAGTCCTAGTGGATTAAAATACGAGAAAAAGACAATAATCCCGTATAGTAACGGTAAAAATAATTATGTTTGTAAACTTAGTGATGTTCATTATGAGGTAGATATGTCATTGTTAGGATGTAATGCAAAGACCCTTTGGCATGATATATATAATCACATTGTAGATATTATTGGTGGGACATCACATAAGACTGGTATTATATTATGTAAAAATATGCATACCGTGGACCATGATTTATTGGATGCGTTGTATAGTTATATGCAGAACAGTTGCCGCAACCAGACCATTCAGTTGCGCTATATATTTATCACTGAGAGTGTGAGTTTTCTTCCTACTAATATAGTCCAATGTTGTGAAATAATTCCCGTTCCCAAACCACGTGTGGCGAGTATAAGAAAACACGCACGAGGACACAATCCATGTATATCCGACGATATGATAAGTCGAAATATAAATCTAAAGTCTCTCTACTCTTTCACCTCACATGGTCAATTAGAAGTTTTTGAAATCATAGTTCGAAATATTGTCACCTTTGTAACAGGTGGTATCGAACGCGTAGTATTTTCAGATTTGCGAGAATGTATATATGACCTTTTTGTATATGATGCAAATATTCATGTGTGTATGTGGTCGGTTCTCTCTACATTGATAACTGGAAACTATATTGACAATCAAAACATAGATGCATGTATAGAACACACCTTTGAGTTATTCAAGTTGTACAATAACAACTATCGTCCGATTTACCATGTCGAATCATATTTATATAAATTAATGAGTTTAATACATCAACCCAATATGGAGTCTTATGCAAATAAAGTTTCCATTGAGAATAGTATCGTGTCGATGGAAACTCCATTGATATAACATGATGATCTAAAAGATATAGATACTTGTGATACATGACATGTAATGCAGTCTAACAATAATTATAGTTCGCCTGAAAACATGATGAGTGTGGCCGACGCTCTACTGGTTCTTGGTCTAAATGATTATGACATTAGTGAGCTGACCTCGGATATAGTGGTTCGTAAGTATCGCCAAAATGCTCTCAAGTGTCATCCAGATAAGAATAATAATTCATGTGAGTCGACTGTAGCGTTTCATCGGTTGTCAGAAGCATACGATATTGTTCGCATTGTGGTGGAATTGTCCGAAGAAGGCAATGTAGATTATACTCCTAACGAGTCACCTACTGGATACTTTGACATATTGTCGCAGTTCGTTAAGAGTGTAATGGAGGTAGGTACAGAACCCAATATGAAGCAGGAACGTAATGGGATTTTTCTCAATAAAATCGTTGAAATTGTGCGCGATTATCAGGATGTATCTGTGGGTGTGTTTGAGAATATTGATCGTGAGACGTCTGTGTCTATCTACCAGTTTTTATGTTCTTATCGGGAGACCCTCTGTGTATCACAGGATGTTCTCGACCGCATACGTTCTATAATCCAATCAAAGTTTGACGATTTGCGCATTTACACCATAACTCCGACGTTGGATGACATGCTCCTTGACAAGGTATTTAAGTTAAACGTCGATGGACATATATACCTTGTTCCATTGTGGCACAAGGAGGTATATTTCGACGACAAAACGCGTCCAAACCAGGAAATCCTAGTTCTGTGCGAGCCTCAGGTAGATGACCTGTTGTGTAGGATGGACGAGAACAATGATCTTCATATTGTGTGCGAGATTGCGTTTTCACGGGATCTGTTAGAGAAAGATGGGTGGACTGATGTCATTGTGCATGGGAGCGCTAAAACGGTGCGTATCATCAACCGAACTATGATTTTATCGGCGACACAAGTCGTGTGTATAGTCGGTGATGGGGTGCTGCGCATTCATGAGAAGGATATGTACAACAATGTTGATCGTGGGAACATTTTTGTGACGGTTCGGTTTGTGTAAAAATATTCATTGCTGTATGTATTTTTCTTGTTATATTGTATATTGAAATGCCCAGTCGGTTGTTCAAAAGACACTTTATTATGTTTATCGTAATGGTAATTGTTGGTATGCTATTCAACCCTATGAACGTTTTAGCATATAGATTTTCAGACTTATATGTGTCCCAGACATTATTTTATGGGGGGCTATTAATGGCTTCAAATATGGTATGGGCACACGAGATTGTTCATTATGTATATATGGGACATTTCAATATATTCGTTTTCTCTATTGGAGTTGTTTTATCTATTGGGGTATCAATATTATTATTACGACAACAGTTATTAATTGACGATAAACAATGGCTGAGAAGAATGATTAGCCACCATTCTACTGCATTAACTACAACTCATAAAATTTATAATAGAACAACTAACCCACGTGTAAAAAAACTAGCAAAAGAGATAATCGATACACAAGAAAAGGAAATACGCCTGATGAAATCTATGTTGTAAATCCTTGGATGAGGTATTTGAATAGATATTATTATTTGTATATTGTATATATGGAGGTTCTTGTTCCTGTCGTATCTATGTTGGTTCTCGATGGACTATATTTATCCAATGTGGGTGGCCCCATGTTTGGTAAGATGGTGCGTAAAATTCAAGGTTCGGATTTGAAAATGAATATAGGTGGAGCAGTAGGCGCTTACATGTTGATGGTATTTGCATTATACAAGTTCATTCTTGTTGAGCGTAGATCCCCGTCTGATGCATTTTTGTTAGGTGTATGTATTTATGGCGTGTTCGATTTTACGAATTACGCCATATTTACGGATTACGAGATGATGTACACGGGGGTTATGGATATGATCTGGGGTGGTATATTATACTATATTGTCACTTGGACCACATATAAGGTGTTGGGTATTACTAGACGGTAATCTGGATAAAAATATAGGACATATGCGCCCTATATTTTTATGAGTTTTGTATTTTTATGGATTTCATGTTTTGTATTTTTTATGGAGTATAATGGTTATGTTACTTCTTTGTGCGAACAATCTTTTTCTTGACAGGCTTGACTGGTTCTGGCTCTGGCTCTGGCTCTGGCTCCTCCTCTTCCTCTTCCTCCTCCTCCTCCTCTTCCTCTTCCTCTTCCTCATCGGACTCCTCGACTGCGGTGCTTACTGCGGCGCGAGTGGAAGTCACGTCGTCTTCGTCGTCTTCAGTTGCAACGGCGGCTGCCTTCTGCATAATCTGCTTGTCGTCAGAGTTGAGACTAATCATACATTGACTGAATACATTGTCAGTAGGCTTTTGTGTTGCGGCTTGCATCAATCTCCAAGTGACACCTAGCTTTCCATTGGCCATGACCCAAATGCCTCCACATTCAATGACACATGCTACGTGCATGCCCTTCTTGAAGAACTCCATGGGAGTTTTCTCGGGATACTTGTCGGCTTCGTCGCGAAGCCATAATGGGTTTCCACTTTCGTCGTAGATGTTGCACTGATATTGGCTTCTGATTTGATTGAACTTGATGCGCAGGACAGGGTCGCGAGTAAGGTCGAACTCACCTGTCTCCTTGTCCTTAGGATACTTCAACATGGGTGTCCACATTGCATCGAGGACTTCTGGGCTAATCTTGGCCTTACCGAGCCATTCTTTACTGTGAGCGATTGCATCGGCCTTGAGCTTATCTTCAAATGTCTTCATATTGGCAAGGAATGTTGTTGTAGCAGCAGACCTGTTGTCACTGTTAGGAAACTGTAGCGATAATTCAAACTTCTCATTGCCTTCATAATCTGACGCTCCCCATGTAAGCATGAGAGGTGTTGTCATTCTGTATGCATTATTTGCTGCAGAGTTACGAACATTTACAATCTTTCCACCGTTGGCAAGTACCTTGAGTGGAGGATATGTGATGCTTGATGCATTGAGAGGCTTGGTTCCGTCGATAATTGTGTTCATGATGCTGACTGGGTTCTGGGGTATATACATTAGATACAGGCGATTTCTTTAAGTCAATTCTTTTAAGGATTGTGTATATATGATTGATGTATGATGTAATATGTGGTGGATAGTGTGTGACATAAATATGTTTTTGTTACGTAAAAATATGGATATTGAGTACAAATAATTTTTCTTTATTTAGGTTAATATCTAAATAGATAGTACCGTATTACACCAAATACCGAACCGTATAGTATGGCAGATGAACTACCCACTCTATGGACTATAGGACAAACTGTAGGACCTGAATCAAATGACCCACCTAAGACAGAACAGTATGAAAAGGCAGAGGCTAGAGAGAAAGAGAAATGGCGTGAAATGAGCGATGATTGGGATAAAGTAACACCTAAAACACTTGAGAGGCGTGTACGAAGAGGAATACCAGATGACATGAGAGAAGATATATGGGCTTCATTTTTAAATAATGGTCTTAAAGACAAACTAGATGAAGAGATAGAAAAGAAACTTCCAGAAGGGTTTAATGCAAATATTGAGGCTCTTAAAAAAGAAATAGTCGATGTCGCAAAAAATGGTGGTCAACAAGTAACCGATGATGGTGAAAAATTAACTATATTATGTGGGCTGTATCCACAAACTATACATCAGATTCAAGCGGATATAAACCGTGTTAATTTACATGTTGAAGGGGACTCCCCTGACGCGATGGTTCTGAAATATAACCAATGGTTGGATATAACAGTATGGTATGCAGCGGTAAGTCCAGAATATGCAGGGGACGATCATGGATATCTCCAATCATTTGGATCTATTGTTACGGTTTTAATAAAGTATTTTAAGAACACTACAGACCTGCGATATCTATTTTACTATGTAATGACCGCACGTCACTATAGAGAAATAATAGATTCTGAATTTTATATGGGTCCTTTTGTTAACGTGTTTAAAAATATTGCAGAAAGACATATAGGAGAATTATGGAACCATATATTTTCTTTTCTGAATGAATTGTTCGATAATGATCCAACTTCGGCTACAAGGCAGATACTGACCCTTTTACAAATTCAGACAATATTTGTGTTGTCGGATAATTACCCATTTATTATGCACTTGTTTGATCTATACATGTACGCAAAAGACCCAATTATATTATTGTATAGGATTTCCATGTCAATGATGAATAGTGTAAGGCATGATACTATGGTTTGTAATGACTATGCCGATTGGAGGGATAACATATATCCTCGTATTAAGATGGTAAATCCTCATAAGATAATACACGATGCATTTATATTTAATATTTCAAAGAAAGAGAAAGATATGTACATTGATATGATTATTATAGAGATAAATCAGAGCAACATTAAAAAAGATGAGAAGGCTAAGGAGGGCGCAGCAATTACTGCGACAATGGAAAGTAAGGCTAAATGGGATGCGAGGAAGAAAGCATGGATTGCGAGAAAGGACGGTATGGTAAGCTGGCTTAAGGAAAGTGCTCGAAATCATTTTTCTCGTGCGCCTGTGGATGTAGACGATGCAGACGATGCAGACGATGCAGACGATGCAGACGATGCAGACGATGCAGACGATGTAGACGATGCAGACGATGCAGACGATGCAGACGATGCAGACGATATACGTGAATCCACCGACAGTAATGCGTCCAATGCGTCCGTTGCGTCCAATGCGTCCACAATCGAACTGGGATAATGTCTGATCATGAACGAAAATATTCAGTTGGTCGATACACATCTCTTGTCAAATGGCAGCGCATGCGCCCCGGGTGCGTACAATAATAAATGGTATGTATAAATACCTCACAACATAGAGCGATTGTGTGTAGATATAGTACAGACAATCGGAACAATTGAAAATGAGCGACGATAATGATCTACTTGAGAATGTTGTTGTACTCGATGCTCCCCCATATGAGTCTCCTTGGCTTACTCCTCTCGTGAAGCCATGTTCTCCTGTAACAGTTCCAATTGTGCGCATGACTTCTGTTCAGATTAAGAAGGAGATTATATCTCGATTAGAAGAGAGAACTCGATTGATATTTGAGAAGAACTCTATATTATCTAGAAAGAAGGTAAAGTGTCCCGATTCAGATTTTGTGATTCCTACTGTGAGAGACCATTCTGGGTTTCTCTCTTACAAATACAAGAAGAGCCAACTACAAGAAATGTCTCGCCATTATTGGTTGCCTGTATCTGGAACAGTGACCGAACTTACTATACGAGTGTATACCTATCTCACCATTCATCCGCATGTGACCCCTCTTCAGAGTTTGTGGCGTGGGTACTTAAGGCGTAAATGCAATATGTTGCGTGGTTCCGCATTCATGGATCGTTCACGATGTAATAATGACGAAGACTTCCTTACTGGAGACACCATGAGAGAAGTGAATGTCGACCAGTTTGTGAGTTATTCTGCTCTCGATGGGTTTGTGTATGGTTTCGATATAGTTTCTCTCTACAATCTAAAAATCAGTAGTGATACTGATGAAGTGTTAAATCCGTATACGCGTGAGCCTATCCCTATGTCGGTATTTTCAGATTTGAGAATTCTTATTCGGATCATGAAATCTGTGTACAATACCTCAATTGATGTAACGTTTGAAATGCCTGCCATACCAGATCCTAGAAGTATGACTATAGATGACCGTGTGACGGAGTTGTTTGACTCTATCTCTACACATGGCTATTACCCGTCCATAGATTGGTTTATGGATTTAGATAGAGCCGGTCTCATTCAATTGTTTCGTGAAATTTCTGATATATTCCTTTATCGTGCGTCGATACCACATGATGTCCAGAGGCGCATTTGTCCAATGAACCCCTTTCGTAGTATATCAACGGTTGTGAGTATCATGCAATCATATGACGACATTGACGTGACCAGAGACATATTATTGTTTGTGTCTAGATCTGTAGTGATTAGTGGCGTCGAAATATCTGACCGTGCTTTAGGCGCAATTATATTTTTACAGGCTCTCACTCTTGTCAGTAGTGGTGCTCGTGATAGTTATCCTCTTTTTTACGAATCGGCTATATATAATTGATTCTACATGATATAGACAGTGAAACTGGTGTCTTGGTAAAGATGATATACCCCTGATATCTGATATGCGTAAAAATATAGGTTCCATTAATTAATTATTGTAATGGGTATAAAGACCAACAGCATATTAGGTCACATATTACATATTATATATATAGTTAATATGTAGTGTAAACATACTTAGAAAGAGTAGCAGTAAGTAGATTATAATGCCTGCTAAGAAGACAACCACTCCCGCCCCCGCCGCCGATGTTAAGGAAACCACCACCCCCAAGACTACCAAGAAGGTAGTCAAGAAATCAACCCCAAAGGTAGAAGCCGCTGCCCCTGAGCCAGTTGCTGAGCCAGTTGATGCCCCCATCGAGACTGAGAAGTCCGAAGATAGTGATCTTATGGAGACCTCCGCAGTGTTTTTCACCAAGCTTCAGCAAATGGGAACAATGCTTACCGCTATTAAGACTGAGTATCGCACTCTTGAGAAGAAGTGGGTGAAGGAGATTAAGCAATCTCAGAAGGCCGCCAAGAAGAAGCGCAAGGTAGGCAACCGCGCTCCCAGTGGATTTGTTAAGGCTGCACGTATTAGTGACGAGTTGGCTGCATTCCTTGGTGTTGACAAGGGTGTTGAAATGGCTAGAACTGATGTAACCAAGGAGATTACTGCTTATGTGAAGGCTCACTCCCTCCAAGACAAGGATAATGGTCGTCAAATCAATCCTGATGCCAAGCTCAAGAAGCTTCTTCATCTTGGCGCTGATGATGTGTTGAGTTACTTCAATCTGCAAAAGTTCATGAGTCCTCATTTCGAGAAGAAGAGTGATCAAGTTGCTGCTGCTGCCGCCGCCCAGAATTAGATTGTCTCTGTTTGCCTATCTATTACTATATTGAATAATTGAATACTCCATATAAGCCCACGTAGCATATGATAATATATAGCATGTTTTGTTCATGTTATATATTATGTTCCGATAGTGACCAACGGTATAGAAAATACTCCATGTACTATATATACTAGTTTGATAATGCAGAACATTCCGTTTAGTCCTAATACTGAGACAATTATTCGAATGTTATCTGCAAATGATAGTATTATAGAATGTCTTCCATCAGTTCCTCGATGCGAGAGAACTCAACGGTTTATAGGAAATATATACGATGATATACAAGGTGCATGTTCAACTGTTCATAATGTTAAGCAGAAGAATGATGGTTCAAGACATAAGGTTGATACGCGACATATTCGCAATGTGAATGAAATTCCCAAACCTACTAAGTTGAGAATGTCAATTATTCCAAAGGACGTATCTGATTATATTTATCAGAATAGTTCATATCTGTTTCAGTTTTCCACTCGAGTGAAAAACCGTTCAGTGAAGGTGAATTTTGTGACAAGTCATACCGACTCAGCGTCCCATATCGACACTTATACCCAATATTTTGAACGTATGATGGTTTGGTTTCATATAGCATTCAAGTATTCCTCTGATGTTTGTGGGTCGAACATTAGTGTGTATATATACGATACTCCTTTGCAAAAGTCTCTTCCCAAACACCGAAGTGATATTGTAGGGATGTCACATGCGAACACTGCGTACACCTATGCATGTCCTATTGCACATAGAAATCGCCCAACGACCAGAAGTGGTGTGATGGAGTCAGAGATTATTTTGTTTCGTAACGAAGAATGGTTTAAGGTATTTATTCACGAGACATTTCATATGTTAGGATTGGATTTCGCTGGTATGCATAACCTCGACGCTGCTCGAAATGTGATGTTCAATAGGTTTCCATTGAAAAGTGATATGGAGATTTTCGAAGCGTATACAGAAACGTGGGCAACCATAATCAATGCGTGTTTTTGCAGTCATTTCTGTCTGAAACAAATGGGTAAGGTGACGTTTGTGAGTTATGTCGAAGTGCTTTTGGGGTTTGAATCTGCGTGGCGCATTTTTCAGATGCATAAGATATTACATTTTATGGGTCTTGTGTATTCCGATTTGTACATGAACTCTAAAAAGGCGAGACTTGCTCGCACAAACCTTTACCGTGAGGATACCAATGTATTTGCATACTATATTGTTACATCGCTTCTTCTTGTAAATTATGGAGATTTTTTGGAATGGTGTTCAATAAACAACGGTGTTGGTGGTCATATGTCTTTTCATAAGACGGAAGCGAACACCATATCCTTTGCAAACTTCATCGTAAAAACTTCAGAGAACACTACAACCAAAAATAATATTAAAGATATTGGTTCAAAAAGGTGCTTCAATGTAATACTCAACTCCGACGTAGAACTTGAACATATGGAGTGGATTTCCAATACAATGCGTATGACTGTATGTGAGATGTCCTAGGAACTATTACAAAATTGATCCATAATAGATATAATCTATGTTAATACAAATACAGAGTTATATCGAATATTCTTTATGGGGATTAGATATTTAAATTCATTCTTAAAAAAGACATGTCATAAATCAATACGAACTATTCATTTAAACGAACTATCTAACAAACGCATCGTGATCGATGTAAGCATATATCTTTATCAGTTTGAGGGCGACGGACTACTAATTGACAATATGATAAGGTTTATATCGGTATTGAAAGAATATAACATTCATCCACTGTTTGTATTTGACGGTAAGCCTCCAGTGGAAAAGATTAACACGATTTATCATCGTCGCGTTCAACGTCGTATCGCCACCGCGGAGTGCGCTGAATTGGTGTGTCGTATGCAGGAGAACGTATTACCTGATGAAAGCAATAAGCTTGACGCCGAGTATATAAAGTTGCGCCGCTGTTCAGTTGAGATTACACGAGATAAGACTGACTCAGTAAAGAGGTTGTTTGATGAACATGATATTCCCTATTGTACCGCACCCAGCGAAGCTGATACAATATGTGCCTCAATGGTTCTCAGTAAAGGGTTTTGGGGGTGCATGAGCGATGATATGGACATGCTTGTGTATGGGTGTAGCAATATAATTCGCGATGTGAACATACATACTTGTACTGCGAGGTTATATAATCTTCCTGAAATCCTGAATGATTTGAATATTACCTATACTGACTTTAAACGTATATGTGTTATATCGGGGACGGATTATAATACACATCATCAAACTCATCAATATAATCAAAAACAGTTGCGCGCGACTGATGTTGATACATCACCGCGAACCAATGTAGTCATGTGGAAAAATACAGATGTTCCCTCTAATATTACGTTCTATACCGCGATTAAATTATTTGAGCGATATCAACAAACTGTTAAATATCCCACCATGACATTCTACGGGTGGTTGAAACATTATCTCAAGTTCAACCTTGATTATGATGCGTTGGATCGAGTATATAATATGTTCACTATTCCACGCGATAACCTGCCATAGGTGAGTTAATTCCTTGGTAGTTTGAAATATCTTCTATTTCAAATCACAATGATTTATTTTTCCTGTATATACATGCCTATTCGTGTATATGCATGCATTACTGGTTAGACAAGGTTCTTTCGAATCAAAATAAGATTAGTTGCCACCTCTGGTTTTTTTCCTGGCGTGTAATGGTATAACATGGCATTTTTTGTGGCCAATAGAAGTTTTGTGAAGTGTTGGTTCTGAGTGAACTTTGCGTTGATGGCTGCGACCCGCGCCGTATTTTCCCGTTTAGAATTGTACGTTGGGTCAATCAACACCGTTGCAGGTCGTATGTTTGTGGGTGCTTTCGGATCTGCTGCTGCATTCGCCATACCAGCGTCTGTCGACATTTTTGATTTACTGCCTGCGGTGAAGTTTTTATAAAACTCTGGATGTTCATTTTTGAATTTGCCTGCTTGAACGTAGTGTTCTACACTATTCCATTGTTGCCCATCGAGTTCAAATGGCATGTCTGTATGTGTCCACATGTCGTCAAGTTTTCTTCGCCAGTTAGGGAACTCTCCCTTGTGTGCGAGTTCCGCGAAATCTAGTTTGCGTCCATTCGCATCGATTTTCTCACCAGTCCCGCGACCTGCTGATTTATCTGCAGACTGAGCGTAAAACTGAAAAACCACATGTGGGTCGACTGCTGCTAAGACATCTACGTCAAGTGTATCTACAATATCTCTATCTAGACTATTCTCGTCGTAGTTGGCGTTTCCAATTCGCCCTTGTGTCATTTGTCTGAAGCTTGTGATGAGAGTAAAAATCCCACTGTTTCTCTCTATACACTTAGTTACCACAAGTTGTTTGATGTCGTATGGTAATTCAATGTATGTGAACAGACGCTTGTTTCTATAACTGATCAGTCGATAATGCATATCTGCGGTGCATTCAGTCATTATGTAGAACTCTGGAGCGAATGATCCTCTGGATTTGATCATAGGATCAATCACATTACCACATTGCATCATGTTGTTGGGATCATTCTTTACGTAGTCGCTAGAGAGAACAATGAGTTTAATGTTTAAGATCCTCTCTAGGGTAGAGACGGTCCATGCGTCACCAGGGTAATCTGGGGTTTGGATCTTTTTCCTGAGTGCGTCAAGTGTGTTGACACCTTTCATGAACTTGAAGTCGTTTAACATTTCTCGCGCAGCCTTAGCATTAGAAAGTGACGATTTGTGTTGTGAGGCAACATGTTTCGCAGAGTTTATAAGGGTTCGTTGGTCTGAAACAGATATAGTCGATTTGATCATAGTCTCATGTTTCGCATACTCTGTTTGCAACCCCTTAGCGCGTTTTGTTTCTGTTAGAAGTGTTTCTGATGATATTTTATACTGAGACGCGTAATCATCGAACAGTTCTTGGGTTGCTTCCGGTGCAAGTTTTTCCCTCAGTTTGACCACAGTAGTGGATTGTCCATTCTGAAGAAATGCGTCACGTATTACCATAAATAGAGAATCGTTTTTCCCGTCGTTTTCATGTGTTTCATAGTGATTATTCCGCATGATTGTTTGTAACCATCCAGCGGAATGTCCAGATGGAGGTTTTTCAAACTGTGTCGAGAGTTTCTCTGCGGATTGACGTGTTTCTTCTACGTATGTATTAATAGACCTGTTTGCCGACACAGTTGATGCGTCAAAAGTGAATATATCCGACCGCAATGCAGGAATTGTTGTGTTTGTGATGTGTGACAAGTCTTCCGTTTGTTCAGGTTCTTCTTTTTTGCCTGCATTATCGCCCATGGTCGGTGGAACCATTCGATGTTCGTTGATCATTTTTTTCGTAGCAAATGTGTATATAAGTGGTTCTCCAATCTTATCTAACATGAGCGACCCATCATGATCGGTGACCGATAGAACTTTATCTGATTTTATTTCGTATATGCCGATTTGTGTGGCCTTTGATGTGTTTTTAATCATATAAATTGGATAATATACGATATTTTTACTGACGTATGTGTGCGATGCATTTCCGATCGCGACAACAATATCTAGCCCTTTTACGAAGATAGAATAGAGATCTACTTCATTTTTCCTGTCGGCTGGGAATATAGAGCGTGTTTCTGGGTAACTAAGTGTGCGTTCGATTCTTGATACAACCATATGTCTCAACAATAAACACAGACAAACTATATATTATACATAGATATACATCTAAACCATTGGTAGTTTGAAACGTGCTGCTATTCTATTTTACATTTCCAACGGTATACCTGTAATTGTGTGCCAAAAAGGGTTCAATCCATGTGGTCATGGATTGAAACAAATCAGTATGCATTATGCCTTAGGATGATTGTCAATAAGGTCCTTTAGTTTGAACAATGATTTTGTATTTAGACCTGGGTACATCTTTTGTGTTGAACCTGCTAATTGAGTTATATAGTCACATATACTGATAGTTGGTTCGTCAGATTCAGTGTCATTCGTAGGATCTATCATTATGTCACGACACCTCGAAAATAAGTCACTATCAGGAGACATTAAAATAAAAACATTTTTTACCAGTTCATTAATTAATTGCTCTTCATCTATTTTATATATATTGTCTCGAATCATACAAACAATTTTCTTGGTGATGTCTAATATATTATATTGTGATATGTTGCCTGTGCCATAAAGATTAATGTAAAAAGATGTGATTGCCTCTCTGTGGTCATTTGTCTTGTTCAATGTACAAAACGCATCATAATCTTCTTTTGGGTCAACTGATTGAATGTCTGAATAGGTTGTCATGTACTTGGAAAAATGAACATCTAATGTTTCTGTAAACATAGAATGCGATTCTATCATTTCAGAAAACAATCTAGCATAAATACCAGAATAGAAAAGGTTTCCTGAAACAATATCGAGAATTTGAACCAAGAGTTTAGACAGTTCCTCTTGTGTAATATCGGAATCGAGAATATTGTCAAGAACAGAAAATAGTTCCTCCTTAATATGTTGGTTCGCAGTTTTTGAACCAACCTTATTTAGAAGTGGACGAATAAGTTGAATGGGAGTTGCACCTACTCCATCCTTTTTGACAAATGAACTCGTAGGATTAAATACAATATTTTCTCCAATATTGCTTTCGTCCGATGCCATTTTTGAACTCGATGATGACGACCATCCGTCTCCAGTGTCTGTCAGTCGATTACGTTGTCTACGGCGTTTTTTATCTACGTCGGTAACGGATACTCGTTTTGTAAAAACGGGGGTTTTGATATAATTTGGCGAACCAACAAGATGTGACAATTCATTAATAAGTGTCACTGTTGCATTTGGGAGAATAACATCAAACCCTTTATTAGATATGTCTATGAAGTCTGACAATGAATACATCATTAGTATCTACTTCTTGAACTAACTATAGTATATAGTCATTCATTTTCTATATCTTTTTATGTGGCGAATCGTATTATATACATCATATTGTATACATCGTTATATGGATGTATAAACAATATGACATTTAATCAATGCTACTGTTACTGGAAATGTATTTAAAAGAGTATCTACATACAATATATTCACAGTACATAGTATCATGAGTACATCTACTAATATGTTTAAGCCAAGTATGGTAAGAGCTGTTCCTGAAGATCCACATCCACCCCCTCCTGCTGTCCAACAATCTAAGACAGAAGATGCGCCTCAAGAAGAGGTTAAAATTATTGAAAAATGGGATGAGATGTCCTTACCAGACGATGTCCTTCGAGGTATATTTTCGTATGGGTATGAAGATCCTAGCCCAATCCAAAAAAGGGCAATATGTCCAATGTTGACCAATAGAGATCTTATTGCACAAGCGCAATCTGGAACCGGCAAGACCGCTACATTTAGCATTGGGTCTATGTCTCGTATTAAGTTAGCGTCGAACCAAGTACAAGTGTTATGTCTATCTCCAACTCGCGAATTAGCTCAGCAAACTGCTGATGTATACAAAGGCATCGGAGAGTTTTTAGTTGGACTAAAGGTCGCTCTCCTAGTGGGAGGAGATTCAGTAGACGACAGCATTCGATCACTAAAGAGGGACACTCCTCATGTGGTGATAGGTACGCCTGGGCGTGTATTTGACATGATTCGACGCCGCGCTCTAGTAACAAGACATATTCAAACATTTATATTGGACGAAGCCGATGAAATGTTGTCACACGGATTTAAAGAACAAGTTCAGGAGATTTTCGAACAGTTGCCCGAAAAGGTGCAAACCTGTATTTTTAGTGCCACTATGCCTTCATATGTATTTGATGTGACAAATAAGTTTATGAACAATCCGATTCAGATCATAGTTAAGGCAGAGCAACTAACCCTTGAGGGTATAAGTCAATATTACATAGCAGTGCGCGACGATGTTGAAAAATATACTGTGTTGATTGATTTGTATTCGACGTTTTCAGTTGGACATTGTATTATCTATGCAAATAGTGTATCTCGTGTTCATGATTTACATCAAGCCATGCTTGCCGATGGATACCCTGTATGTTCAATACATTCAAGCATGACAAAAACAGAGCGTGAAATATCCATAAGCGAGTTTCGAACTGGAAAATCTAGAGTTCTTATTTCATCAAACGTGACTGCTCGCGGCATCGATGTGCAACAGGTGAGTTGTGTTATTAATTTTGATATTCCTAGAGACGTATCTACTTATCTTCATCGCATTGGTCGTAGTGGGCGATGGGGTAGAAAGGGTATGGGTATCAACTTAATTACTGAACGTGATGTAGAAAAGATGCGCGAAATAGAACAATATTACTCAACACAGATTACCGAACTACCGTCAGACCTGTCCAATATGTAAATATTCAACCCTTTCATTTTACTGAATACGTAATATGATATACTTCATATGTAGCATATCATATTCGTTTGCATGTATTCTAAATTATATTATATTGGTATACGAGCAACTATGATTATGAGTTCACCACCACCATCGCCACCACCACCATCACCACCACCAAAATCATCGGATACACTCCCTACCGACCTTATAGAAGAGGATATTCGGAAGGCATTTCAACCCCCTATTTGCGTCGCCGATGGTGTATGCATTTTAGATGAAGATATTGTACGTGATTTGGAACTGGTACGCACAGTCGACACCAAAGAAACTCCTGTTTTATCTCACATGTTCGGAAATGACAACCCATGTCAATCTTCCGAAGAAGACAATGATGTATGTCGTCCTCCACTTTCGCTAGGAAAGGTAATACAAGATGACATGGCGAAATATTATACGAGTAATCCAAACTTTATCAAAGACACACAGGAACTTTTGAAAAACTGGAAAGGGGTAGAGAGACGTAACAATCCTATAGCGAACGCAGCACTTACATTATGGAACGAACTGCGAAACGATAAAGGTTTCAAAGAGAAGTATATTTATTTAGACTGGGATTCGCTTTTATTTTTGAATACAAACCAAACTGTTCTACAGGCTCTTAGTATCTATAATTTAATCTCACCAGTACTAGCCCTACTCGTTCCATGTATTATATGTATTGTTCCCTTTTTCATGATGATTTCTCGCGGGAGTGATATGTCATTCGCAAACTATGTCGAGATACTAAAGTCTATTGCAGGGAATCATGCAATAACAAAGATTTTTACAGGGTTTAGTGGAATGACTACTCAACAGACGCTATATTCACTAGCATCGATGGGGTTTTATTTCCTATCTCTCTATCAAAATACACAAATATGTATGAAGTTTTACACCAACATCTTCAAAATCCATGACAAGTTATTCCAGATATGTGAGTTTATTAAATATGTCGAAATCGAAATGGATGCATTTTTGAAACATTCTGATCTGTTGCCAAATTATACTACGTTTAGCACTACAGTTCGCACTCGTAAAACTGTCCTAATAAAAATTCGGGAAACTATCGAGAATATCCCTCCATGCGAGGTGTCGCTCACCAAACTTATGGATATGGGAAAGGTTTTAAAATGGTTTTACCTTATGCACACGGACGAAGAGTTTCATGAGGCGATGTTATTCTCATTTGGATTTATAGGATATATAGACAATATGCAAGGAGTGCAAGAGAATGTAAATACATTCAAGATGAATTATGCTTCTCTCTTACAAGAGAAGAGAGAACCTCCAACTGATACAAAGAGTAAAAGAAAGAAGAAATCAGAGAGTGTAGTGTCTATGCTAGACGTTACGGGAGTATACCATCCAGCAACCGATACTATCATGCAAACCCCAGTGAAAAATGATGTTATTCTCAAAAAGGATTGCGTAATTACAGGACCAAATGCCTCAGGTAAAACCACCATATTGAAGTCGTTATTTTTAAGCATTCTTCTTACACAACAATATGGGTGCGGGTTTTATGACACATGTTCTTTAGTACCTTATACTCATTTGCACTGTTACTTAAACATTCCAGATACGTCAGGACGCGACAGTCTCTTTCAGTCAGAGAGCCGTAAATGTAAGGATATATTAGACAGTATTCGCCAAGGCGGTACAAGTAGTCGTCATTTTTGTTTGTTTGACGAATTGTTCTCAGGAACAAATCCCGCCGAGGCGGTTAAGTGTGGATTTGCATATTTGTCTCATTTGAGCGAGACTGAGAATATTCATTATGTATTAACTACTCATTATAAAGAGTTGTGTGAAAAACTACATACATCTAATGGCGTCATCACATATCGGATGAAAGTAAATATTCCAAAAACTGCAGACGAAACGGAAGAACAACCCACAGCCGACGGGTCGGTGGAACAACCCGTAGCCGACGGGTCGTTTGAATATTTATATGAGATAGAAGAAGGAATTAATGAAGTAGATGGCGGAATAGAAGTTCTTCGTCAAATGCAGTACCCGTCTGAAATCCTAGACAAGCTTCACGTATAAATGGGTTCGTATAGAAATGCTATTTTTAATGTTCACTGACATTAATGGAAAGTTCCTCAGTACCATCAAGTGGAATATTCTCCCTACAGGTCTTGATTATACTTGGTGTCACAGTTGCTTTAGTGAGTGCAGTTGCAGTAATTCTGTACAATAAAATACAAAACCAAGGTGAAAAACTGTCTGCTGTTATGGAATTATCAACAGTTCTTGCACAAGAGTTGCGTTCTCATGATGTAGTATTAAAACAGATACAATCTCATACTTACGCGTCGCAGTCGGTTCCCTTTGTGGGTGCTTCATCATCTACGTCTCCTCGGAATATTGTCTTTGCAAACCCAGATGATGACATAGAACGGATATATGTATCGGATGGTTCGGGAAACTCAGACGATGAATATTCAGAGAATGAAATCCCATTGAAAATCTCTCAACATACCAAACCAAGTACTTTAGACAACATTCTTATGAACCCTATGTGTTTTGGTCCAGGTAACATAGACAACTCCAGTGACGATGAAAACTATAGTGGTGATGAGAGCAATAGTACTGACGAAGATATGGATAATGTATCATGTGACACCTTGTCTATTATCTCTGAAAATGTGGAAGATTTAAGTCAACAATGTGACGAGGAACTGGAGGCTATTGAATTTGAAGGGTTTAACAGCACCTCTTCAGGAAAACGGATGATTACCTTATCAGATGTGTCGATTGATTGTAACAACGAAGACAACGAAGAAGAATGTAACCACGAAGAAGAAAATGATACACCTGTGGATATACACAAAGTTGTCATGGATATGGGGGATAATGTTATTGACTACAAAAAGATGACAGTCAACGAACTAAGACGCCTCGCAATTGAACGACAACTAATCGATAAGGGATCAAAGATGAAAAAGACAGAACTAGTTGACCTACTCACTAACGTATAACCGTTGAAGAATTAAAATGTGCCATTTTTAAACTTCATTGGTATAAATACATAGGGAACAGATATGAAATTACCGAATGACTAGCGTACTATTATATACTTATAGTGTAAACTAGTCATGCAATTAAACAATGATCTCAAAGGTCAAAATAATTACCATACCTCTATGCCTGCTCTTATGTCAGACGACCGCGAACATCGCAGTTGGTACCCCGAAGCACTAGTGGATTACAATATTAAGAAAACAACTAATATCACAAGTAACTGGGAGTATCGCAAATATCTTACTTCCAATGCGAGCCAACTCATGAATATTAATAGCAGAAACGCAGTCATGCAAAATCCAGTCGAAACTGCATCTCAAAGCACCTCCACAGGAACGCCATATCTATACCACAGTTCAGGGGATATGACACAGGTTCGTCCAGGAGTGTTTGGTAGCGATTTAAAAGCCACCTACTTAACTCGGGTTCAACTTCAAGCAAATACAGTATCTCCAAGCATGTACTCAAATACAAGCAGATAAATCTGGATGTAAAAAACTGAAAACAACATAAGTATATAGTTACACCATATGCAACTATATCCACCTATTATATATTTGATGCACATTGTTAGTATCGATGTAGGAATTAAGAACCTAGCCATATGCGTTTTTGACATACCAGATACGACAGATACGACTACTGATAAGGTTGTTGTATGGGATGTTATTAACTTAGCACAAAAAGAGGTATCTGTTTGCTCAGGTAGAGAGAAAACTGGTGAAAACTGCTTACGCGAAGCGAAGTTTACGAAAAACGGAATATGCTATTGTTTACTACACTCCAAAAATGTTGGATTTCATCGACCATCGAATGATTTAGAGACATCATTTTTAAAAAAGCAAAAAGTACCTCGCTTGCGAGAGATAGCAGAGAAACATTGTGTCATATACGACGTCTCTGTAAAAAAGGCGGAACTGATAACTATCATATCCAACCATAGAGAAAATACATGCTTCGAGGTAGTCGACAAAGTTGATGCAAATAAACTAGACATAGTCACTATTGGACGCAATATCCAATACAAACTGGATATACTATTTAATAATTCGTTCGACGACATCGGTCTAGTCTTGATAGAGAACCAGATAAGCCCTATCGCCAATCGTATGAAAACCATACAAGGAATGCTGTCTCAGTATTTTCTCATGAAAAACGATACGTTACAAATCGATTTTGTATCATCCATGAATAAACTCAAAGAGGAAAATCTAGTAAATACAACCTATACAGAGAGAAAAAAAGCAGGTATTGCAAAATGTTTAGGCATTATATCCTCCGATTTTGAAACATGGGAGGAGTTCTTCTCTCGCCACAAGAAAAAGGATGACCTAGCAGATTGCTTTCTACAAGGAATGTGGTATATCCGCGCGAAGATATATAAAACAATATAATCCATATTATCATGCGTTAAGATATAGAAGTATTAGTATCTGTATCTACTAATGGAGCCAGAAGTCATTGATATCTCATCATATGGTGAATCAAACTCGTCATCCAACTTCGGAGGTGGTATTGAACTTCTTATGAACGAGAAAAAAGGAAGCAAGTCTTCAGATGGGAATATCGATGTGAGCGATATAGAGAGACTAGAATCCGAACTGAATGAAATGTCTGGCATTGGAGAATTAGGAACCAATACGAACACATTGTTTAGCAGTCCTCTTCCGGAAACTATCAGAATAGACGACACTGATAAACCATCTGTCAGGTTCGACTCAGGAGATAACACCGAGACAGGCAATACCTCTACATGGGACGGATACAATCGGTTTAACGAGATCCCAGTAATGCCGGATAAACCCATACAATCTCAACCAACACAGTCCAAAGAGGAAATCCTGCGGGAGAAGTTCCAGTTATTACGAAAACTAGAGTCACTCGAACAAAAGGGAGTTCAACTGTCAAAGAAATATACAATGGAATCGCCCATACTGGAAATGAAGGGAGAATACGAGACCATCGTAGATGAAAAAGCGAAACAAAACTCTATTAAGTTTCAAGGAAACATGCTGATGACATGTATCAATGGTATAGAGTTTTTAAACAACAAGTTCGACCCATTCGACATTAAACTAGACGGTTGGAGCGAACAGGTTGCAGAGAATGTTGACGATTATGATGACGTATTTGGAGAACTATATGATAAATATAAGAGTAAGGGGACAATGGCTCCAGAACTTCGACTTCTTTTTCAGTTAGGTGGAAGCGCCATGATGTTACACATGACCAACTCCATGTTCAAGTCTGCTATGCCTGGTATGGATGATGTGCTGCGCCAAAATCCTGACCTTGCACAACAGTTCCAAAAGGCAGCAATGGACTCAATGGGTACCACAAATCCTGGCTTTACTGGTTTCGTGAACAACATGACTGGACAACCGCAACAGTCAAGCGCACATGCTCCTCCACCACCACAGGCCACACAAGGCCCTAATGCAGTCCCACCCCCTGGGTCACGACATGGTAACAACAACAGTTTCTCGTCACGCCCAGACTTAGACAACATGTCAAGAATGGGACAAACTGATGGTATGAATATATCTGAAAACTTTTCAAGCGCAGCCGCACCAGAACGCAGCAGCATTCGACCACAACAGAATACTCAATCAATGCAACCCCCATCAACCCGCGCAGAAATGAGAGGACCGAGTGACTTAGATAACCTATTATCAGGACTGAAAACCAAGAAGGTCAATATGAGTGGTCAAGAGCATTCTCAGGCACCTTCTTCTTATGGGACAACTCCTGCAAATGTGGATATTCCTTCTGCACTAAACGATAGTAGCACAATCAGCATATCAGACCTTAAGGATCTACAGTCCGCAGGTGGTTCCGAACCCAAACGTTCGCGACGCAGAAAGACATCCGAGAAGAATACGGTGAGTCTGGATATTTAGACAAATAGTGGGTTATAATTTTGTATCGATTACAAATCATCGACACAAAATAATACGAAAATACTAAACGCTCTAACAATCTAAAAATTAGAACACTTTGGCGTTCCAAATAGGAACGTAGAATACGAAAATGTGCTAAAGTAATCGGTACGCTGCTTCTTAAAATACATACCAAATCCCACAATAGTCGTCAACATAATACCAGAAAACAAATAGTCCATCGTGAGCGACAAAGTATTAATAATTTCCTTATGCTTCTCCTTATCCTCTTTTTGATAATAGGTAATGTAGTTTTTACATATCAATAAGACCACCAACATGGACACCACCATTGCTGTGAAAAAAACCTCCATTTTGTTAAACATAAGGAAGAACGTCCAAATGGAGATCGCTTGCTTGACAAGTTCAACAGGAGATATATTCTCTTCACCTGATGCAAATCCTAATGAAAAATATATGATCAAAATAATAACACCATGTTTTACGTACATGTTCTCGCTCAGGATCTTTTGCGATTGACAACTCATGGTCTCAGCCACAAAGTTTCCTGATACTGCAAGTATTAGGAGGAATATACCTTGGATAATAATCATTCGCATAGAAGACACAGTCGTGGACGGAGACGTCTTCGCCTTCTTGGAGATGTCTTCTTTGGAGTTGGATTGGTTAATATGAGTTGATGAATATAAATCATTCGTATCGGCGGTAGGAGACAACAAAGACATCCTTAATGCAAGGGTATATAATAAGTACATATAATTGTTAATGTATATGTAGTTCAATTGTATTCAAAGATATAAATACATATGTAATATATCTATAATAACATGCAAATAAATCATTTCCCAGAAACAAATGGATTTGAAATACAATTCGGAATCCACAACAAAAACCACATAGACCTGATAAAGTTTTTTCAGTTTGATATTATTAACCTGATATTTACCTTAAACAGCGCTGATATTGTTGAACAAAATCACACAGTAGTCACAAAACCTGTTGAGAATACGGGTGAATCAGGCGAAGCCAATGTACAATTGCTTTTTTATCACCTCTTTAAGGATTGTGGAATACCACAGTACTATCTAAATATGAAAATGTCACTCGACATACAAGAACATGCATTACAATATACGTCAGAAGTTATACGAGATACGCCTGACTTTATAGAAACACTCCCTACAAGAATGCGGCAACCCAAACCTATACCGATCTCTAAAATGGATATAACTATCGATATTCCAGGACCGTGTATGGCTGCAGTAGTTGTATCATTTTCGTTCGATGACAACGGAACCGGTTTAATGTCGCAGCGAACCCAAATGGTCACAATGATTTTTAAACGAATGTTTTCTCGTTTAAAAGAGTTTATAGAAACTATGTCATAAATAGTATACATGTTTACATCGACAGATTATCTCGTGGGGATAGGTTTAGGTAGTATAGCCGCATGTTACTTGTTTTACACAGATACAATATATAACCGTACTCATTTTTACTACCGTATCGGTTGTGCTGCATCATCATGTATTATTCATTATATATTGAATTGTTGTACAACATCAGCCATGCGCGTCGACAACTCTGTGATTTTTATTAAGATGCTTGTTAGTCTAGCAAAAACCGACATCATATTTGTAAAGGTTCTTCAATCAATATCCTTCAATGGAAACTTTATTGATAGAAACATACATGACCAGATTACACAGTTTTCAGACAATGTCCCCTATGATATATCAGATATAGATTATAACGTCACAATGCGAATGATTTCTGATACACCATTCGTCTTTGCAGATACTTCATGCCTACCCATTCGATCAGGAATGATCTCTATCGTGTATGCATTGAAAAATAAGGACACTGGAGAAAAATATATCATGAAAGTAAAGCGAAAAAATATAGACATACGGGTTAATGAAAGCATCGACCATATGTCTGGATTGTTATATTTTATTTCTGTGTTATTCAGATGGTGGTTTAGTCTCGACGTAATCGAGGTTGTTTCACGACACCTTGAACTTCTCCGCGAACAGTTGGACTTTGTACAAGAAGAGGTGAATACAGTGGATGCATACAATGAACTGGAGGGGTTGGAGTATATTCGCATTCCCAAGATATATAAGTGCGACGCCCTTTCTGGAAGAGCGATTATCATGGAGCATTTGCCTGGCGATCATATGAACGATATTCCTGAACCCGACCACGACCAATATCGGGATCTTGTCATCAAATACTTTTTCGCAAGTTCAATGATTCATAACAAATTTCACGGCGACTTGCACTCTGGAAACGTACTTTTTATTGACAATGGTCCACGAACCGAACTAGAAATCAATATGGGAACTCCTAGGTACCAGTTAGGAATCATCGATTTTGGCATCGTGATGCATTTTCCGAAAAATATCACAACCACACTGTTTTATATATTTGAACATCAACAGAACCCAGAGATGAACAAAAAGATCTCTATGGCGTATCTGGAAAACTTTATACATCCACCAAACATGATGGACCTATTGTCCGATGATGGAGTAGATGCGATTATGGAGGCCACTAGCGGGGTTGCGCGTTCCGTGTTTCAGGAGGGAGCACTCTTAGACCAGGTACATTTTTACAAAATATTTAAGGGAATTAGTGATAATCTTTCACACGAGTTTGTAAAAAAACACAACGTTAGAACAAGCGATGGTCTGGTCAAACTAGAAGTAGCCGTTTCCATGTGCATGAGTTTGGTATCACATTTGACAGAAGGTGACCTAAATGTCCATCTAAAACGGGTCTTCGACGAAATGTTTCATTGTGAACTCATGTTTAGCGATTAATCGATTATCCTGAACGATGCGGTTATCATTCCCAAAACTAATATTATGACATTATACTATATACTGTCATGACCAATAAAATAACCCAAAGAACACCTAGGTCGTCCGGAAGTACCAAGACCAGACGAAATCAATGCGGTGGAGGGAAACATAAAACAGCACTGGCGATGGCAATTCGTAAACGTATTACTGCACAACGAAATGTTGATAATGAAACAGATAAAAAAGACCGAGAAAAAGCTGAAAACAAAGTTAATACGACGAAAGCTGCACTAGATATCGCTGAACAAAACCGTAAGGATGCTAAAGACACAAAAAAAGAAAACGCGTCAATAAGTGCCGTAACCACTGCAACAAGAAATTACAATTCGGCACTCAACGCATATAATACTAAACAAGACAAGCATACTGAAAGACAAACAACTCTGACAAATGCAAACGCACTAGTTGAAGAACTAAGAGAACCTGCAAGGGTTGAGGCAGAACACGAACAGGCAGTGAAAGACAAGAAAGCTCAAGATGCTAGAGATGTAAAAACCAATCGACTAGCAGCGGCGCAAGCCAAGGCCGCGAAAGAGAAGGAAGATAGACAACAAAAGGAGGCCAAACGGGTGGAGCAGGCAGCGCAGGAGGCCATACGGGCAAAGCAGGCAGAGCAGGATGCCATACGGGCGGATCAGGCAGCGAGACAACAAAGGTTGGACATACGGGCGAAGGAGAAGGAGAAGGAGAAGAAGGCGCAGGAGAAGCAAGCAGCGCAGGAGAAGGAGAAGAAGGCACAGGAGACGCAATCAGCGCAGGAGGAGCAGGCGAAGAAAGAGAAGAAGAAGGAGAAGAATGAGAAGAAGGACGCTACTACCGAACTGCTCGAAATATTAACAGAGGATAAAGATGCTATACCCCCAATAATAACCGAAAAATGGGAAAAGAACCCAGTAGGTATTTTGAAATTAGTTAAGGAATGGCAGTCGGACTATTTAACAAATGTAACACAGAAAATAACAGAAGATATGAACGATGCACAATTTAATGAAGTTATAAATAATCAGGTGGAACTCAATAATAGACTTACAGAAAGTGTAAAGACACTTTTAAAAACTGAATCCGGTGTAGGGGAATCGGACTCGGATACGGATACGGACTCGGACACGGACACGGAATCGGAATCGGAATCGGAATCGGAATCGGAATCGGAATCGGAATCGGAATCGGACACGGACACGGACACGGACACAAAGACTACATCTAGATCTAGATCCAGTGCGAACCCGGACAGCGAGAAGTCGGACAGTGAGAAGCATTCTTTAATGGAACATAAACTCAAACTGGAAGATATACAGTTACGTTTTGCTGCAGACGAATATTTTAAAATATGGGATAACACTCTATTTTTTGATACTTCTAGAGACATACACAATACCAATATGGTATTGGTAAAGGATATAAGTTTTCTTCGAAGAACATGGAATAACCCTTACATATTTGAGACATACGATTCAGACCAGTCTGATTTTGACGAAGATGACCACGAAGATGATGATGATTTTATCAATATCAATGTTAATAAACCAGAGGTGTCGTATGATCAAGTCGATACATACTATGGAAATATTCCATTTTTTGACGGAAAGAAACGTATTATTCTAGACACTTTCAGGAGGTTCTACCCAGTCAACTCTAATATAGGCGATTTTGATCAGAAAAAATGGGAGGATGAATGGGTCGATGATATTATCACCCCTATGTATGAATATATATTCAATAAGCACCCAGAGGAGATACGTGAAATGTACCTTACACAGAATACAACCATTAATGCCACAATAAAAAAGGTTCTTAATGATGATAATACATATGATACGATTGATGATCTACTAGAGTCTGGAAACAATACGCTCATTACTGAGTTTAAATGGTGGGTCATTAGTGATCCTAATATCAGCAGGTATACTTCAGAAATATTAGATGAAATTTGTAAGAAAATGTTTTATGATGATGAAGCTAGCGGCGCCTATCAATGGTTGCGTAGCCATGTTCTATACAATGGATTTATGTCTAGGTCGGAAAGTGAAAGTAATGTTATGTCTGCAGTTAAAAAGATTATTGAGGGACAATACAATGAAACTGCTATTAAATCTATACAATACAACCAGATACACCAGTTTTTAGACAATGTCACCCGTCGATCGTTCATTGTATGGGCAGAAAAACTGATTGAAGGAAAAGACCATGGTCCATTAGTCTCCAACCAAGATAATCAACTGGGGGGTGCTGATGTTGAAAGTATACCTCTGAACAATGGACATGTTTTTGCACCCGCTGGATGGGGGAATTTGTCTGATGATGGTGCAGTGTCTGATGATGGTGCAGTGTCTGATGATGATGATGCTGCTAATCCCCAAATGACATCTACAATAAAAAATATAGCACGAAATGCATTGACAACCATAAAATCCACATCGAAAACTGGTTTTGATAAAATGCGTCGTTCTGGAGTAGCAAGGGATATAGTAAAACGGGTACGTAAGTCATCGATTAGATATATGATAGAGAATATGTCTCCTAGTTTATATTATTGGATTGTCTACGATATAGATGGTCGCCTTAAGACATCAACACGTAAATATATCTACGACATTATGGCAGAAAATGCGAGTATTAAGACGCCTGAACATGTGCGAAACACATTATTTGATATGCATAAACATACCCTTTTACAAGAGAATGTGGAAGATGACAACGACAAACATAATATTTATGACAGGGTCGAGATTGTCTCATTTGACGAACGTGTTGTTGATACACTGGAAGTAGGGAGTAGAATTAAAGCCAATATACATGGTAAAGGTAAGTTGATTGATGGAACTATCAAAGCAATTAACAATAACGGAACATTCTCTATTGAATACAAAAATGGAGCAAAAGATATTAATATCAACAAGTCAAGCATTCAAATGATTGGAAATAGTAATACATGGAAAACACCGATGTCGATGTGGGATATGTGTATTACATATAAGCCTGAGCCTGTGACCACTAATATGAAAGATATTGTGGTAGGCGGAACGAAATTCGTAGGAATAAATGACGTTGTAATCCCGAGATGGGTTGAAAACCTCTATCATAATATATTTGTAAAAAAAGGGACTACTTATTATTTTACGAACGGCTCTATTGTGGACAGATATGATAACTATAAATATAGTAACACGGACCACAAGATTGTATCAGCGTATGGTAAACATACGAAGGTTACTAACTCAATATTGGGTGATAATATCGACACCTACTCATTATTTGGCAAGTATAGTGAGAAAATATTGAAGGTTTGTTGGGATCGGATTTTTAGAGATTTTTTCTCTTCATCGCCATCTGACACTACTAGATCCAAACCTAATATCAATATTAAAAAAACAGATGGAAATATAATTGTAAGTGTAAGTGCGCTTCCTGTGGCAGTTGCGGTCGATACAGCAGCGGTCGCTACAGCAGTCGCTATACCTGATGATGCTTCAATAGATCCGAAATTGTCACAATCCGCTGCAAGTATATATGCCCTCTCTTCTACACTCTCTTCTGGAGTCCATGACACAGCTATACATGACAAGGTTATATCTGAATTAGAGTATATATATGGGGAGATTTTTGAAGAATATATAACCAACAATGGTGGTCATGACATCGATATTACCAGACTGGTGAATAAAACTGATACAACATTTGCAGATAAGTTTTCTGATATAATTGATGAAATACATAGCAGAAATGTAAATACACCAACTGCTGATGAGATGAATGATATTTTCAATACCCCTGCATATGATAAC
>Ga0209533_1000742_pt1 | contig 30960 bp, 26 predicted proteins | sample COG_04_FD_184748 | JGI IMG/M metagenome (GOLD analysis project Ga0209533, IMG submission 184748) | Pelagic Microbial community sample from North Sea - COGITO 998_met_04 (SPAdes) (version 2) | ecosystem: Environmental > Aquatic > Marine > Neritic zone/Coastal water | place: Helgoland, sampling...
ATATCTTCGATTTTATAAACATTGGTTCCGCCAATAACGACGAAATTTTCATCGTCTGCTTTTACCGACACGACCAAATCATAGCCGCCTTGGACTGCAAAAGGGTCGTTACCCGCTAAATCACCGCCAGCTTCGTCTGGCAGCTTAGACGAATAATCCGTCCAAGTATCAGTACTTAGATCATATTTCCAAAGATCGGCTTCAATGCCACCTGAGTTTCCATTGACATAAAGTGCATAAATAATATCGGTATTTGAAGGGGCTTCTCCTAATACGATTCTTCCTGTTGATGCCCAACCGAGGGGTATCGCATTCTCTATAAGCATTTCATTGTTATCAAACACGGCGTTTTTTGAGATCTGTGTCCAAGACCCATTGCCTGTTGGTGAGGTCCATACTCCATCGCCTTCTAAACTTGCAAAAACCCTTCCATTGGATGCAATAACAACATCCGTCCAGCCTGAAAAGTTAACATTAAATTCTTTATTAAAACTAGTGCCATCATATCGATAAATATTCCTATTTAAAGCATTCGTGGCAATAAACAAATGACCAGTTATTGGATGTACTTCTAAAGCACTGATGTAATCAAAATCATTGTCATAGTTTTCAAAAACAGAATCGGTCGCTGGTATTTGTGTCCATGTAAGCCCACTATCAATAGAGCTCCAAACGCCTCGGCCACGGTAAGCAGACCCTAAACTCGCAGAGTTTCCTCTCCACTCTCCAGTAGCATAATACCACTTGTTTTGATGTCCAACCCTCGGGTCTTGCGCCAAGGCAGTGACATTGTGTATTTCATCATTCGCAGAGACTTTAGTCCAGTTGTCTCCGCCGTTGGTCGTTCTAAACAACCCACTACTTACGCCTCCAGAGAGCATGGTTTGACTCGTGTTATCCGACAAATCCACCGCAAATGCTCGTGTTCTGCCTCCTAAATTTGAGGGACCTCTAGAAGTATACGTGCTAGGAGTTGTTCTTCTGCGCAATTGTGACTCTTGCTTTATTAAGAGTGTGTTTTCTAGCTCTTGTTGTTTTTCTTCTATTGGAATAACGCCTGTAAGCGGGTTTTTCTGCATGTTAAGTTCATGCAGCAAACGCTGTTCTGAATAAAGTTGCCTTTCACTTTCAGTTTTCTTTTTAGACTTGATTTTGGTCTCTAGTAAAATTGTTTGTGTTGTCGTCTCAATAGCCTCATGTTGATTGTAATGCCAAAAAATGGAGATTACTAAAACAAAGGCTAAAAATAATGTGTATTGCTTTTTCATAAACAGTATATTTAATATTTACATATATATCAAATATAGTGTTTAATATTTATTTAAAATATTTAAACAAAAAAATAGTCGATCTTAAAACCCCAATCCTTTTATTTTCTTATACGTTTGCACCGCTTTTGTATCGGAAAACAAGGACACAAAGTAGCAAACATTAAGCATCCTTGTATAAAGGCTGTTATTATGAACATCTATCTCGTCTGGAAGAAGTTTCAATATTAATTTGTCATAGGCTGTGGGCACATTTTCATAAGTATTATTAACCGCTAAAGTAAAGCGGTCTAACAGTTGGTTTAAAATTTCAAATCCCGAAATTTCCTTGTCAATGACTTCCTCGGAATTATATATTTTTTCAACACTGAGTTTAATAATGTCATTTATTTGTGCTTGATATTTGCTTTTATCAAGAATAGAAACATGAAATTTACCATCAAGAATTTCTTTTTCGTGTGCCATAAATATACTAACCGCATCTTCGATCAATGTGCTAATTGCCAAGGCTCGTAAATAGCTTACACGTTCTTTTGTGGAAGGAAGGGCGCTGTATTTTTCGGTGTTGATAGTCCCTCTCACCAAATTAATCAAGTATTCAAGTGCGTAATCTTCCTCTATCAATCCTAGGTTGATTCCATCTTCAAAATCGATTATGGTATAACAAATATCATCCGCTGCTTCAACCAAAAAGGCTAAAGGGTGTCTCGAAAATTGTGCGTGTTCTGTACTCAGTGTGTTCAGACCCAGCTCGGCAGCAACGTCTAAAAAGTTAATTTTTTCGGTTTGAAAAAACCCGTATTTCTTAGACGCAATTTGTGTGTTTGGTTTTACAGGAAGTGATTCTTTTGGATATTTTGTAAAGGCGCCTAGAGTGGCGTAACTTAATCTTAGCCCCCCTTTAGTTCCTTGTTTATCTTGTGTTAAAACTTTAAAGCCATTTGCATTACCCTCAAAATCACATAAATCTTGAAATTCTTTAGGGCTAATTTGGTTTTTAAATTTTTGACCTGGGCCGTTTTTAAAATAGTGGCCTATGGCCTTTTCGCCAGAGTGTCCAAAGGGCGGATTACCAATGTCATGTGCCAGTGCGGCGGCGGCAACAATAGCGCCAAAGTCATTGGGTTTATAGCCATGAACTTCCGATAAATAGGGGTGTTTCTCTAAAATCTTAACCCCTGCTTTTCTTCCTAAAGAACGCGCCACCACACTCACTTCGAGACTGTGTGTGAGCCGTGTGTGCACAAAGTCTGTCGAAGATAGTGGTACCACTTGGGTTTTATCTTGAAGGCTTCTGAATTCGGACGAAAAAATGATGCGATCGTAATCGACATCAAAACCTAGACGTGTTTCGTCTTGTTCGTTTCTAAGGCGTTTGTTGGTGTCCCCTTGACGTTTTAAAGAAAGTAGTTGTTCCCAATTCATGTTATCTGATATGAACCTGCAAGATAGTAATTTCAATGTTAATTAATTGTTGCTGAAAAACGACCTTGTTTGCTATTAAAATAACATTGAATTAATCTTTTTATAAATCTAGGGTAACCTGCCTGACTTGACTTTGGGGTTAACTTTGTGTGTTCTTAAACTATAAAAAACACTTAATGAAACGCTTAATTTTAATATGTACTTTACTGATTTCTGGAATTGTTAGTGCTCAATACACGGGTTCAATCTCAGGTTTATTAACTGACAAGGAATTTAATAATGAGCCCCTTGCTTTTGCAAATGTGTTGATTAAGGGTACGACAAAAGGGACAACTTCTGACTTTGATGGCAATTATACTATTGAGGGTTTAGAGCCTGGGAGTCATACAGTGATGTTCAGTTTTGTAGGCTATAAAACTATAGCAGTTGAAACGCTAATAGAAGCGGGTAAAACAAATGAAATTAACATTGTATTGGAGGCTAATAGTGCTGCTCTAGAAGAGGTTATTATTAAAACTACCAAAAAAAGAGAAACAGAAAGCGCTTTACTCTTGCAACAAAAAAAAGCTGTACTAATGGAAACCGCTATTGGAGCACAAGAAATCAGCAAAAAGGGTGTAGGGACAATTGCCGGAGCCGTAACAAAAATCGCTGGGGTTTCTAAGCAGTCTGGAACAGGAAGTGTATTTGTTAGAGGTCTTGGTGATCGTTATAATATTACAACATTAAATGGGCTTCCATTGGCTTCCAATAATGCGGCTCAAAAAAATATTGACTTGTCTATTTTCTCGACTGATATCGTAGAAAATATTGGGGTGAGTAAAACTTTTAATGCCAAAAATTACGGCGATTTTGGCGGCGCAAATATTAATATAGATTCTAAAAATTTTACAGGACAACCTTTTTTGGCTGTAAATTTTGGTTTTGGAGGGAATACAAATACTTTAGAAGCTAACGATTTTTATTTACAGGATGGACCAGGTTTTAGTGGATTTCATTCGGCAAATCCTCCTGTGAAACCATCGAATACTAGCAATTGGGGATCAAGCTGGAATAGGAAGGCAAATAGTTTTAAATTTAACGGGGGGCTAAATATTAACGGTGGTAGATCGTTTGAATTAGGTGAAGAAGGCCGATTGAATGCCTTTTTTACAGTTGGCTTTGACAACTCTAGCAATTATAACACGGGTCTAAATCGTGGGAAAATCGGTGCTGATGGCTATACAAGACAGGATTTTGAGAAAACTAGTTATAGCTATACGACAAACACAACAGCGATGGGTGTGCTTAATTACCGCTTGAACAGTAACCATAAATTTACATTTACAAGCTTATTTTTAAATAGCTCTGATCAAAGTCATGATGAATATAGCGGCTTTGATATTGAGTTTGATAATGACGCTACTTCCAACGAAAATGGTGTTGGGTTTATCCAAAGAAATACGTTTACGGAAACCAAATTAATAATCAATCAGTTAAGTGGAACACACTCTATTTCTGACACCAATAAAATCAATTGGATTGTAGGCTATAATGGGTTGAATAACACTATCCCAGACCGCATGCAAAATACGGCAGGTGCTGATTTCAGAGCAAACCGCAGCACTGATTTTGTTTTAATTTCTGGTAGTCCAATTTATAACCATCGCTTTTTTCAGGACTTAAAAGAAGATGAATTATCTGTCAATATTTCGGACAAAATTATATTTAATGACAGTGATGACGAATTAAGAGGCGAACTTACTTTTGGATATAGTGGACGTTTCAAAAGGATCAACTTTTCATCTCAACAATATGATTTCAGGCTGATCAATCAAGCTGGACTGTATAATGTTGACGTGTCTAATTTTGATGCATTTTTTAATGCTTCAAATCTAAACACGCTCTACAGAATTAATACTTTAAAAACTCAAACGTACAGTGGCGGTCAATACATTAATGCTGGATATGTGAATGGTTTATGGAATTTTTCTTCTAAATTTTCTGTAGTTGCCGGAGTACGAGCCGAAATGATTGGCGTAGAAATTGACTACCTAACACTACAGTCTTCTAGTGAGAAAAAAATTGGTCTTGTACAAGAAAAATTATTGCCTTCTCTCTCAGCAAAATATGTACTTAAAGAAAACATGAATTTAAAATTTGGCAGCAGTAAAACCTATACCCTTCCTCAATTCAAGGAACGTGTAGATATGCTCTATGAAGAGGTGACGCAAGTGTATAGAGGAAATAAAGATATCTATGAATCCACCAACTGGAATGCAGATTTGAAATGGGAGTATTTCCCGTCAAATGGCGAATTAATTTCGGCAACTGTTTTTGGTAAATTGATACAAAATCCAATCAATTCTATTTTTATTAATTCGACTTCAAATGACATCTCTTATATTAATTCTGGAGATGCTGCAGAAGTTTTTGGTTTAGAACTTGAACTCAAAAAAGACCTTTTTAATTTTAATGGTGATGCTGCCGAATTTGAACACAAATTTTCGGGAGGATTAAACGTGTCACTCATCAAAACGACTCAAGATTTAAATGCTGAAAAAGTAAATGCTGAAACCGATTATAGCGCTAGTTTTACTTTTGACTCTAGTAAATTAACAGGAGCTTCAGATGTACTTATAAATACAGACCTTACTTATTTTAAGGCGTTCGACAAAAACCACACGTTACAAACTACTTTGGCTTACAATTATTTTTCTGATCAATTAAACACCATTGGAACACTAAAAAAAGGAAATGTTATTGATAAAAGCTTTAATACTTTAGACCTAATTGTGAAAAGTAAGCTTAACAAGCTCAGCATTTCATTGTCAGCTAAAAATCTATTAAACCCCTCTATTCGAAGGGTTCAAGAAGTCTATAACACACCAGGTATAAGTGAGGTTACATTAAATGAATTTAAAAGAGGCGTAAACATCAATTTATCTGTTGGATACCGATTTTAAATTAGAACTCATTGCTAACATTTAGTTTACAATAAGTTTCAGTAAATCTAATCAACTCGTAACTTTTAGTTAAAGCCTAAATCCCATTACCATTAGATATTTGTATAAACCAAAAAATAAAATAAAAATGAAAACATTAAATTTAAGCCTTACCATTTTCACAGCGTTCTTAGCACTTAATTGCAGTATCGAAGAATCCACTACCGAAAACACAGGAGCAGGATTTCAAGTAAATGCAGGCGATTTACAAGGCAATATTAACGGAAGCGTTTCATTAAATGCTTCTGAAACTTACATTCTTACTGGAGCACTGATCGTAAAAGAAGGTGCCGTATTAACGATTCCAGCAGGGACGACTATTACAGCGGCGGCAGGGACTTCAACGTCTGCATACATTGGTGTTGAACGAGGAGCAAAAATATACATCAATGGAACCGCAGCGGCACCAGTAGTCATGACGTCTGAAACACAAGAAGCAGGATCATGGGGTGGATTGGCAATTGCTGGATATGGCATTACAAATGCAGGAACAAATGTTACTTCTGAAGTTGGAGATTTGACCTATGGAGGTACTGACAATACGGATAACTCTGGAGTTGTGACTTATTTAAGAGTTGAATATACTGGAGCTACATTTACCAATGATAAAGAATTTAACGGCGTTACTTTATTTGGAGTGGGGTCTGGAACAACATTCTCAAACGTTTCTTCTGTTAATGGAGGAGATGATGGTATTGAGTTTTTTGGAGGTGCTGTAAATGCTAAAAACTTAGTGTCTATTAACTCTGGTGATGATTCTATTGATTTTGCAGATGGTTTTTCTGGATCTATCGATGGCGCTTATATCAAAGGCATTACAAAAGCAGGGATCGAAGGGTCTAACAACGGGGATAATGGCGATGCCACTCCTGTGACTTCTGCAACAGTTTCAAACGTCACTATGATTGTTGATGGCTTAGGGAACTCGGAAGGTGCCATTTATTATAAAGAAGGTGGTGGAAATAGTTCTTATACCAACATCTATGTTGATGGGATTTCTTTAGGGGTGAAAATAAAAAGCACTGATGTTGCAGCAAACACAAGACTTGCCAACGGAGACTTGGTGATTAATAACTTTAATTATACAAATGCTCCCTCAGACTGGAGTTGGGGTGGATATGAATATGAAGGGCTAAACTCTGGTGCCACAGGTGCTGGAAATGGGGCGGATATCCCAAATTGGGCTAGTGGATGGTCTGAATAATCCTATAGTTTTTAAATTAGTCAATAAAAAAAGCTCCCATTGGGAGCTTTTTTTATATAAGATCATCGTGTACTAAAGAATCGTTTATTTGAAATTTGTAGCCAGTTCGGACGTACTGCTCCATTCATTTACATTTGTGATTCTAGAATCAATATAGTCAACTTCCTTTAAAGACTCTTCGGTCCAAAAAAACCATTTACCCGTTTTGAGCCCTTTGTCATAATTCCCTTGAGATAATTTAACCCCATTTTCATTATAGCTTATCCAGAGCCCATCTAACTTCCCTTTTTTGTCAAACGTTCCTTCTTGTTGAATGGCACCATTGTCGTGAAAGTAAGTCGCTGAGATTAGATCGCCTTTAGTCTCAAATTTTGATTGCTGAGCACATTGTGCATAGACCGTAGTTCCAATGAATATAAGAGTTATTAAGATATAGTTCTTCATAATAAATTGTATTACTGTTGTAAGTATAATATAAATATACAAATAATTTACATAAAATCAATGTTTAGTTTACATTAAATTAACATTGGAGGTAGTGAACTTCAAAAGATAGAGGGGTGTTTTAGACTATTGTTGAACGTTTATTGCTTTTTGAAGGGGGTTGGTATTGGCATACAAATTTTCAATAAAAGATTACGTCTAAAAACCAAACCTATTTGGCTGTCTATCATTACACGCATTTAGTTTAAAAAATTGCAGTGAGAGTTCCAAACCTAACTCATAAGGTTTAATAATTACTTAACATTCTGCTTACGCTTGAGACATGTTAAATTGCAATATTTGTAAGGTCTAAGACACATAATTAGTATCATTATTATATATTAGTTTTTGTCGACTACAAAAATGATGATTTCTGATGAGCTGCCCTTGGCCAGGCAGCTTTTTTTTCATTTAATCTTAATCTTTAGGAAACATTAAGATAACATTAGTTTCTGTTATTTGTACCCGACAAAAACTAATATAACTTTTAATGAAAATCAGAATTTTATCCATTGCTTTAGCAATTTTTTCAATCCCCCATGTTCAATCTCAAGAAATCAGTGACACAACCTTTGGAAAAGGGTTGATCAACTTTGTAGCAAAAGACAGCTCATTTAGCGTCAAATTTGCGCCGCGATTCCAAGTGCGCTCTATGTCATCATGGGACCACGATGGAAACCAATACATAAGTCCAGAGCATAATTTTATTGTGCGTCGTTCACGTCTCAAGTTTGACGGTTTTGCTTACAGCACCAAATTAAAGTATAAATTGGAGCTAGGATTATCTAATAGAGATATTTCGGGTGCAAATAAATTTAACAGAAACACACCGCGTTATATTTTGGATGCCGTGATCATGTGGGAGTTTTCAAAAAACTGGGAACTTTGGGCGGGTCAAACAAAACTACCTGGGAATGTGGAACGTGTAGTATCCTCAGCTAATCTACAGTTAATTGATCGTTCTTTATTAAATAGCCGTTTCAATATTGACCGAGATTTAGGAATACAGATTCGACATAAATCAAACTTAGGAGGCAACTTTTTAATGCGCGAAAAATTCGCCATATCTCAAGGCGAAGGTCGAAACGTGACTGAAGGAAATGAAGGTGGGCTACAATACACCAGTCGACTGGAGTTTTTACCTTTTGGGGCTTTTAAATCCAAAGGCGATTATAGCCAATCCGATCTAAAAAGAGAAGAGACCTCGAAATTAATGGTTGGGTTTACTTATAACTTTAATGAAAAAGCCGTTCGTGAGCGCGGTTTTGCAGGCGATTATATGATTAGAACCGATGACACTATTTTTGAAACTGACCAAACCACTATTTTTATTGATGCAATGTATAAGTACAATGGCATTTCGTTTATGGGAGAGTATGCAAAACGCACGGCAGATACTATCATAGCAACAGAAGCTGATGGCGTAACTCCAACAGGAGATATTGTATTGACAGGAAATGCGCTGAACTTACAGCTGGGATATTTGTTTAAGAATAACTTTGAAATAGCTGGACGCTTTACTTCACTTGAGTATGAATCTCTTACAAGAGCGCTGCCTTCCAAACAGTATACATTAGGGGTCAATAAATTTCTTGTGGGACATAAACTGAAAGTGCAAAGTGATGTGAGTTTTACACAATTAGATGGTGAGGAAGATAATATCACTTTCAGACTAGGATTCGATATTCATTTCTAAAAAACATAACATTAGCTTAACTTTACAAACCGAAAGTCTTAAGAAATTAGCTAAATAATACAAATTAAATTATGGAGAATATTTATTTATACATGATTATCGCTTTAGCCTTTTTGGCGATTGCAGATTTAGTCGTTGGAATTAGTAATGACGCTGTTAATTTTTTAAACTCAGCGATTGGTTCCAAAGCGATTTCGTTCAGAACCATTATGATAGTCGCCAGTATTGGTGTTGCCGTTGGAGCGATTTTTTCGAGTGGAATGATGGAAGTTGCCCGAAAAGGAATTTTTAATCCGGGTGAATTCATGTTTAATGAGATCATGATTATTTTCATGGCGGTTATGATTACAGATATCTTACTTCTCGATTTCTTTAACTCCTTAGGAATGCCAACCTCAACAACCGTATCAATTGTTTTTGAATTGTTAGGTGCTGCCGTTGCAATGGCCTTGATTAAAATTGGCGCTAGTGGTGGTGATTTTAGTGAAGTCGTTAACTATATAAATACCTCTAAAGCCTCTCAAATTATATTCGGTATACTCCTTTCGGTGATCGTTGCGTTCTCTATTGGAGCGCTTGTACAATGGGTGTCTCGTTTGCTCCTATCCTATAATTTTCAAAGAAAAGCAAATTGGGTAGGTGCTCTTTTTAGTGGTGTTGCATTAACTGCGATTACCTATTTTATCTTTATGAAAGGGCTTAAAGGGACGTCTTACGCCAAACAATCGTTCGATATTATCGGCGGTGGAACAATGAAAGATTTCTTGGAAACACAAGTTCTAACGATTGTATTGATTAGTTCGGTATTCTGGTCCTTATTGTCGTATGGCTTAATTGTGATTGCAAAAACAAATATTTATAAACTCATTATTATTGTTGGGACGTTTGCCTTAGCACTAGCATTTGCAGGAAATGATCTTGTAAACTTTATTGGTGTACCCGTAGCAGCCTATAATGCTTTCTTAGAATGGTCGGCATCAGGGATGATCGCATCGGAATTTCCTATGGATGTCTTGGCGTCAAAAGTTCCTACAAACAACTGGTTGTTGTTTGGCGCTGGAATGGTAATGGTTGTGACCTTGTGGTTTTCTACTAAGGCAAAAGATGTTGTAAAAACATCCTTAGACCTGTCTAATCAAGGGGATACAAAAGAACGGTTTCAACCCAATACACTATCGCGTGGTTTTGTTCGATTTGCAATGGGCGCTTCAAAATTATCGGCTTTAGTTTTACCAACGTCTTGGCAAAATAAAATTGAACAACAATTTGAACAACCTGTCATACAATTAACGAAAAATAAGGTACATGAATTGCCCGCTTTTGATTTGGTCAGAGCGGCTGTAAACCTTATGGTTGCTGCGGTATTAATATCCATAGCCACATCTTATAAATTACCGTTGTCTACAACCTATGTGACGTTTATGGTTGCAATGGGTACATCTTTGGCCGATAGAGCTTGGGGTGCAGAAAGTGCCGTGTATCGTGTAGCAGGAGTACTTAATGTTATTGGCGGATGGTTCTTTACAGCCTTTAGTGCATTTAGTGCAGCAGCTTTGGTTGCCTATTTACTAAACTTGAATCTTGAAGTCATGTTTCCAATCCTTCTTTTAACAGCAATCGCTTTGCTTATTAGAAGCTCAATTGTTCACAGAAAAAAGACACAAGAACTCGCGTCGGATGACCGTTTGAAAAAAACAGAAAGTAGCTCTGTTCAAGGGGTGATTTCTGAAAGTGCTGCAAATATTGCTAACGTTTTAAAGCGTGGAGAAAAAATCTATGCGAAAGCGTTTAGTGGACTTACGCAACAAGATTTAGATGCACTGAAAAAGAATAAAAAACAAATCGTTAAGCTCTCGGATGAAGTGGATGAGTTGAGAGATAATATCTTTTACTTCATTAAAAACTTGGATGAATCAAGTGTAGGGGCTAGTAATTTTTACATTCTTATCTTAGGTTACCTTCAGGACATGACACAATCATTGACCTATATTACTAAGGTAAGTCATAAGCATGTTCACAATAATCACAAAAAGCTAAAATTCAATCAGATTAAAGAATTGAGTCAAATCAATGATGCTATACAACAGTTATTTTCTGATGCTATTGTTGTATTTAAATCGCAATCTTTTGAAAAAATTGAATCTCTTATTAAACAGAAAAATGAGATTTCAGCCATTCTGAAATCTAATATTGAGACCCAAGTAAAACGCACTCGTACTGAAGAATCTAGTCCGAAAAATACAACGCTTTACTTTAGTTTATTATTGGAAACCAAAGACTTGTTAAATGCGACAACGGGTCTATTGGAAGAATACCACACCGAATATGATAGCAGTGTAAAGCCTGCTAAAGTCAGTGATGAGAGTGAATAATTAAGCTTTTTAATACAATACTGCATAAGCAAAAGCCTCTTAACAAACATTAAGAGGCTTTTGATTATGCTAAGATTACTAAAAAGTTGGTCCGGAACATCTAACGTTTGATTTCTTAAACTCGAGATAAAAACTAGCACCACCCAAGTTGAGCAGACCTAGTATAGATCTCCGTTAATTCAACCCTTACAAAAGGGACTCCTTTAACGGATAACACGATAGAAAATAGAGGTAAAATAAGTTGTAATTAATTGTATTTAATTGTATTTAATTGTATTTTAAAAGTTTAAATTTATACTTGAAATTTTAGTTACTATGTTTAAAATTGCTCTTTTACTACTTATCAACTTACAAAGTATTCCGGAGCTAATAAGAGACCAATATATTGCATTTCAAAAAGGCGAGTATTTTTACCTTGTTGACAGTGAAAAAATATACAAAACAAAAAATGGTATTTCCCCATTTTAATTTTGACTATATGAACATTAATAGCGAGACCTTTCTAATCTCAAAAGGAATTGGCTTGGTGTATTCTTTTGAAGATTACACATTTAAAAGTCTCGATCATTCTTTTGATCATAGAAATAAATACCAGTCCTCGCTATTTGAATTCAAAGAAGAAATTTATGCTTTTGGTGGGTATGGACTTTTTAATGATACAAATAATCTGATATATTTTGATAACGATGTTAAAGAATGGTTTGAATTTGATTATTTTTCGGCTGAAAACCATCCAGAACCTAGACGGTATGCAATTGCTGGTATAAAAGAATCTAGCTTGTATGTTTTTGGTGGTTTTCGTGAAAACATAGATAGTCAATTAAAAGTATCTACAAAATTTTTACATGATGTCTGGGTGTTAGATTTAAATTCGCATTCCTGGAAACAGCTTGGCAAAACGACTATCAGTGACTTACTTGAACCCGATTTAGAATTACGTTTTGTAAAGATAATCCCCTACAAAGGGAACCACTTAATCATGTCAAAACAAAATTGTTTACTCATAGATATCAAAAATAATAAAATTCAAAAGTTCGATGGTTTTAATTCTAAACTCGCATTTGGAGCATCGTCAATTTCATATAATCCAATGTCAAATCAATTTATGGTGGTTTCCAATAACCACATAAACGGGAAGGAGAAACCCGTTTTTTTCACTGAACAAGATTTTCTGTCTAACAATACAAAGACCTATGATTTGTTGACAGCAACAAAACCACTTTATAAATTTATTGCTTTTGGTGGTTTCATTTCGTTGATTGTAGTCTGTATCTTTTTGAGAAAGCCCGAAAAAACTAAAGATAAAATACTTAAGAATATAGATGCTATAAGGAAAGAACTAAACGAAAACGAAAACACTATTTTAGATGAATTATTAGAAGACTAAAAATGAGGGGCTTGAAAACCCCTACATTCTAAATTTCTATGAGCCCACTATGTCTTACGAATCGAAATCAAAAAAACTACGATCTAGTTTAAAAAACATGAATGAAGTCATTTCAAAAAATATTGGTTCAAAAAAAGATGTCATTGTTAAGGAAAATAGCAAGCACAACAAACGAATTCGAATCGTGAAAATAGCATAAAAATCAAATTAATTTTCTTCATCAAATAGTGTCACATATTAAAATCACAATTGTTTTAGTATATAGGATACCTTACGGTTTCCTATAATTTAAATTTTTATTACACTCCATTTTTCTAATTTTAGTCTCAACCAATTTAAACTTTTTTAGAAAATATGAACTTTAAACTCAAAATTGCAGGCGTTAATTTAACAATTTCTGGTACATTACTCTTGGTCTCTCACATTATTACTAGTCTGTCTGTTTTATATAATTGGCATCCTGAAAATATTATTTTAGCTACAGAAATTTCACTAGTGTTATTTATTGTTGGATTTATAATTTTAATTACTGTTGGCAGTAATTTAATTAAAGCTTCTGAATGATTTTAAATTCAGTGTTCCATGAATTACAAAAAATATAATATGACAGAAATCCCTTTTGATAACGTAATTAGTACTATTTATACATTATTAACCAACTAAAGTGTCCTCTACAAAAATTTTAGGGGTTTATTGCTGAAAAGATTAGTGAAAAAATAAACTAATCAAACCCATTAAACTTCAAGGTACTGATATGAACTCTTTGTTATAAAAAATTAATAGTATTAACAAGGGGTTATAAGAACAAAAAAACATAAAGATCTATAAAAAAAAGCCTCCTAATGTACATTAGGAGGCTTTTGGTTTTAGCCATAAAGAGATTCTTAAAATTAAGACCCACACATCAGGCAATCATCGCCTTCGGCTTCTTTTGCTTGTTCTATCAATGCTTTCATTTCTTCTGGAGACATTGGCTCTACATCGACGGCGGTTTCTTGAGAAAATTTAGCAGCAGTATTGGCGGCCTTTTCTTGTTGTTTCTCCAAGACGGCGGTTTCCACAACTGGAGTTGCTGCAACGGCCTCAATCTCTACCGTTTCTGGCTGTGGTACTTCGGCCTTTTTATTATCTAAGGTGAATTTAATCGCATCCACAGCACTCTTTGTTCTTAAGTAGTACATTCCTGTTTTTAGTCCACTTTTCCAAGCATAAAAATGCATAGACGTTAGTTTGGCCATCGTAGCACCCTCCATAAATAAATTTAAAGATTGTGATTGATCAATAAAATACCCACGCTGACGTGACATGTCAATAATATCTTTCATGCTCAGTTCCCAAACTGTTTTATATAGGTCCTTAATATTTTGAGGAATTATATCTACATGCTGAATTGAGCCGTTAGCACGCATAATGTCTTGCTTTAAGCCTTCATTCCAAAGCCCTAGTTCAACGAGGTCTTCCAAAAGGTGTTTGTTGACCACAATAAATTCTCCAGACAATACACGACGGGTGTAGATGTTAGACGTATAGGGTTCAAAACATTCGTTGTTCCCAAGAATTTGAGAGGTACTTGCTGTGGGCATTGGCGCCACTAAAAGCGAATTACGCACGCCATTTTCTAGGACTTGCTCCCGCAGTTTACCCCAATCCCAAAGTCCGCTTAGGTCTTCATCTTTAATCCCCCATAGGTTGTGTTGGAATTTTCCTTCACTAATTGGAGAGCCTTCATAAGTTTGGTATGGCCCTTCTTCTGTCGCTTCTTCCATAGAGGCCGTAACTGCAGCATAATAAATTGTTTCAAAGATATCTTGATTCAATTGTTTGGCTTCATCACTTGTAAACGGCATTCTGAGTTTAATAAACGCATCTGCTAATCCTTGTACCCCAATCCCAATTGGACGGTGTCTCATGTTTGAGTTTTCAGCCTCTACTACAGGATAATAATTGCGGTCAATAACCTTGTTCAGGTTACGTGTAACACGTTTGGTAATTTTATATAACTCTTCATGATCGAATTTGCCATCTTTAATAAACATTGGCAACGCAATGGAAGCCAGGTTACAAACAGCTACTTCATCGGGTGAGGTATACTCGATAATTTCTGTACATAAATTTGATGAACGAATGGTTCCTAAGTTTTTTTGATTGGATTTACTGTTGGCGGCATCCTTATAGAGCATATAAGGGGTTCCCGTTTCAATCTGAGATTCAGTGATTTTCTCCCAAAGTTCTCTTGCTTTTATTGTTTTTCGGCCTTTACCGAGTTCTTCATATTTTAGGTAAAGCGTTTCAAATTCTTCACTATGAACATCTGGCAATCCAGGACATTCATTAGGACACATCAGGGTCCAAAACGAATCTTCTTGAACACGTTTCATAAATAAGTCTGGAATCCACATGGCGTAGAATAAATCTCTTGCGCGCATTTCTTCTTTACCGTGATTTTTCTTTAAATCAAGAAAATCAAAAATATCTGCATGCCAAGGTTCCAAATAAATCGCGAAACTTCCTTTTCGTTTTCCACCACCTTGATCTACATAACGTGCTGTATCATTGAAAACACGAAGCATGGGTACAATACCATTACTTGTGCCGTTGGTTCCTGCGATATAACTCCCCGTCGCTCTAATGTTATGCATTGCTAAACCTATACCTCCAGCAGATTGTGAGATTTTTGCGGTTTGTTTCAAAGTATCATAAATTCCGTCAATACTATCGTCTTTGGCAGTCAATAGAAAACAAGACGACATTTGAGGTTTTGGTGTTCCTGAATTAAATAGTGTTGGTGTGGCGTGCGTGAAAAACTTTTTGGACATCAACTCGTAAGTCTCAATTGCAGAATCCAAATCGTTTAAATGAATCCCTATAGAAACACGCATTAACATGTGTTGTGGGCGTTCTGCAATGATGCCGTTGAGTTTTAAAAGGTAAGAGCGTTCTAAGGTTTTAAACCCAAAGTAATCGTATCCAAAATCTCTATTATAGATAATGGTAGAATCCAGTTTCTCTTTGTTCTCTATGATGACATTATAGACTTCCTCCGACAATAGGGGGGCATCTTTGCCTGTTCTTGGATTGACATAGGTATATAAGTCGTGCATGACTTCACTAAACGTCTTTTTGGTGTTTTTATGTAAGTTTGAGACTGAGATTCGCGCAGCAAGTCGAGCATAATCTGGGTGAGCAGTAGTCATTGTTGCGGCAACTTCAGCGGCAAGGTTATCCAGCTCACTAGTGGTTACTCCATCATATAACCCTTCAATAACGCGCATCGCGACTTTTAAGGGATCGACCAGTTCGTTTAAACCATAGCAGAGTTTTCTTACTCTAGCGGTGATTTTATCAAACATGATTTCTTCTTTTCTGCCGTCTCTTTTTAGTACATACATTTGTTTTGATCTTTTTTTTGCTTTTTTGATGCTGCTTCAAATAAGCGGTTAGTTAGTTAGTCTAGGTGTATTTGAGTTGGCTCAAATACTTAGTTATTTTGTGTTTAATTGCCCGTTAGGACAACCAAAAAAATTGATTTATGATAAACGAATTGTACAATTCGTTTTAAATTCTTGTTCTAGTGGTTGATCTAGAATTCAGAATCGAAACTGTATTTGTTGGTGTCCTCTTCTTCTTTATTGAGGACGCCTGCCTTTTGATATTCAGATACTCTTTTTTCAAAGAAATTTGTTTTTCCTTGAAGTGAAATCATATCCATAAAATCAAATGGGTTTGATGTGTTGTATTCTTTTTCGCAATCCAATTCTTGTAAAAGACGATCGGTTACAAATTCTAAGTACTGTGACATCAATTTTGAATTCATACCAATCAAGCTGGCTGGTAGAGATTCTGTAATAAACTCTCTTTCGATGGTTAGAGCATCCAATAGTATTTCTCTGATACGATCTTTAGGAACCTTGTTTATAAGGTGTTTGTTGTGTAGGTGTACTGCAAAGTCTGCATGGACGCCCTCGTCTCTTGAGATCAATTCATTTGAGAACGTTAGCCCTGGCATTAGGCCACGTTTCTTTAACCAGAAAATTGAGCAAAATGCACCTGAAAAGAAAATTCCCTCTACGGCTGCAAATGCAATCAAACGCTCTGCAAAACTCGGAGATTCTATCCATTTAAGTGCCCAATCTGCTTTTTTCTTGATCGCTGGAAAGTTGTCTATCGCATTAAATAACATGTCTTTTTCAGTTTCATCCTTTACATAGGTATCTATTAAAAGAGAGTAGGTTTCACTATGAATGTTTTCCATCATAATTTGAAATCCATAGAAAAATTTTGCTTCGCTATATTGAACTTCGTTGACAAAATTTTCTGCTAAATTTTCATTTACAATACCGTCACTGGCCGCAAAAAAGGCTAGTATATGCTTGATAAAGTAGCGCTCATCGTCATTCAGTTTGGTGCTCCAATCCGTCAAATCTTGATGTAAATCAATTTCTTCGGCGGTCCAAAAACTTGCTTCTGATTTCTTATACCATTCCCATATATCATGGTGCTGGATTGGAAAAATAACGAATCGATCTTTGTTTTCTTGTAAAATTGGTTCTACTTGTGACATCTAAATGAAAAATTAAAATTCTATGTTAAAAAAAAATACGCGTTTGAGGGGTTAACAAAGGTTCATAATTGTAGCCTTAAATGAAAGTTATTTTTATAAACATTGGGTATGAGTTTTTAACAACGAGTAGCTTTTTTCCTACAAAAAAAATTAGACGCTAAAAATGTAAAATGCTGAAAGTTAATTACTTAAACTGCTGTTCTCTCTTAAGGAAAAATTAAGCAGTTCGACAATTTAAAAACGTAGCGTTTGGTAAAAATGAAAAAATTATAATTAAAGTCAGCAAATTTTACAGTCCCACCTTAAGGACTTGTGTAATACGTTTCTAACTGTGTTTTGCGGCCACTTGTTCTAACTCGGAGTACCAATCTGCACCAAATTTTCGAATCAAAGCTTCTTTAACAAATTTATATATGGGTACCTGAAGTTCTTTACCCAGTGCACAGGCAGCGTCACAAATTTCCCATTGATCATAATTTACGGCCGAGAATTCAGTATATTCTTTGACACGCACGGGGTATAAATGACAGGAGACTGGTTTTTTCCAATCAACTTCCCCTTGATTGTAAGCTTCTTCAATCGCACACAGAGCAGTGTTTTTTTCATCGAAAATAACATACGCACAATCCGCGCCATTAATCAAAGGCGTTTCAAGCTCGCCGTCTTCAGTGACAATATGAGTACCTTGAGCTTGGATCGCAGCTATACTCTCTTTTCTGAGGTATGGTTTTATGATGGGATAGATCTCCTTTAAAATAGTCGCTTCTTCGGCCTCTAGTGGCGCTCCTGCATCGCCGTCTATACAACAAGCCCCTTTACAAGCACTCAGATTGCATAAAAAATCGTTCTCTATAATGTCTTCTGAGACAATGGTTTTTCCTATTTGAAACATGCGTCAAATATACTGTTAATTGTGAACATTTTAAGCCTAAATAATCGCTCAAAATAAACTTGTGAAGTTAAATATTTATTCGACCTTTGCGTAAAACTAATTTGTAATCATGGCATTTAATTTTAAAGAAATTTTAACCGCGTTTATGGTGCTCTTCGCAGTGATTGACATTGTGGGAAACATTCCTATTATTATTGACTTACGAAAGAAATCGGCGCATATTCAAAGTGAAAGGGCCTCGATAATTGCTGGGATTATTATGATCATATTTTTGTTTTTGGGCGATAGCATCCTAAAACTTATTGGAATTGATGTGCATTCGTTTGCAGTAGCTGGAGCGTTTATTTTATTTTTTATTGCGCTTGAAATGATTCTTGGAATTACTTTGTATAAACAGGAAGAAGGCACCAACTTGAATGCTTCTGTTTTTCCGTTGGCATTCCCATTGATTGCTGGGCCAGGAAGCCTCACAACACTACTCTCTTTAAAATCTGAATTTCATACCGAAAACATTATCATTGCCGTAATTGTCAATGTGTTTGTGATTTATTTAGTACTTAAAACATCCTCAAAAATTGAGCGCTTTATTGGGCAAAATGGAATTAATATTATTCGAAAAGTATTTGGAGTTGTTCTTTTGGCAATTGCTGTAAAGTTATTTACTTCCAATATTAAATTTTTATTATAACATGCGATTATTAACTTATTTACTATCTGTTTTAGCTCTTGGAATTATTGCATTTAATTTCACAAAAATAAATTTTGATGCGCCATTTGAAAAGGAAAGCTACACTGCAATCATTACTGCGTTGGCTGGAGGCTGTGCTATTCTGTTGTTTACAATATGGAGGGTTGTTAAAAAGATAGACCGTACCGTAAAAGAAAAGTCTTAATATTGAATTGGAATAGCTTCTAAGTCCTTTACTTTTTTCAGCATCGGATCAAAGGAACTTATTATTTTTGTTGCTACATTATCTCCAAAAAGTTGTTTTGCAAAAGCCGCCTTCAAAAGCGTTTTTATTGCAGGCTTATGGCTATTATATTGCTCATTTTCCAATCTTGTGGTTTCTGAGAGGTAGGTTACAAATTGTGTGTAAATTGCATCTGAAACTTCGAAATTTTTTAGAAATTCACTTTCAGACATCGCGTTATATTGCTCCCTTTGGTCGTCTAAATGTTCGAATACAAAAAAATCCATAACTCCAGACGTTTTCAGGAATTCTACCATATCATTGTTAAAATTCAAGTCATACGGCACAAGAACATCCGGAATAATACCGCCACCACCATATACAATTTTCCCTTTTGGGGTTGTAAACATAAGGCTGTCAGTTGTTGGTTCTGAACTTAAGGTGTCCAATGTTCTGTCATTCAAGCGCTCATAATAGGCCTTATAATAGGCTTCAGAGCCTTCGTTGTAAGAACGTTGTATTGATCGTCCAGTGGGAGTGAAATATCTAGAGGTGGTGAGTCTAATTGCACTTCCATCTCCTAAGTCCATTTCTTGTTGAACTAGTCCTTTTCCAAAAGAACGACGCCCAACAATGGTCCCTATGTCGTTGTCTTGAAGTGCCCCTGCTACGATCTCACTAGCAGATGCAGAGTTTTCGTTGATCAACACATAAACCTTTGAGTGCTCAAAACGTCCTTTGGCAGTCGCAAAGCTTTCAACGATGTCGTTCATTTTGTTTTTGGTAAATAAAATCAGTTTTCCATCTTCTAAAAACTCGTCTGCGATTTGCTCGGCGACTTGTAAAAACCCCCCTGGATTATCGCGTAAATCGAGTACTAAATTTGAAGCGCCTTTTGCCACCAAATCTTCTACACCTTTTTCAAATTCCGAATAGGTGCTTTCTGCAAAACGATTAATTTTCACATAGCCTAGCGTAGGGTTTATCATATAAGTTGCTTCTACACTTTTGATTGGTACCTCAGCACGAATGATTTCAAAATCCAATACACTGTCGATTCCTGGGCGCTTGACTTTTAATTGTACTCTAGAATTTTTTTTACCTCTGAGTCTTTGAATCACTTGATCCGAACTCCAATTTTGATCATGAATTGTATCCTCATCAGCCATTAAAATACGATCGCCTGCCAAAATTCCGGCTCGAAAACTTGGCCCACCTTCAATAGGGCGAATTACGGCTACTGTATCTTTATAGTTATAAAAACTAACGCCAATCCCAATAAAATCGCCTTTCATGTTTTCTGTGACTGCAGCTAGATCTTGTTTTGGAATGTAGGAAGAATGGGGGTCAAGATTTTGCAAAACCGTATCAATAAAACCTTCAACAATACTGTCTGTATCAACAGGGTCCACATACTCATATTCTAAATAATCAATAAGTCGATTTAATTTTTGTTTACTTGTGGAATTGGTACTTGTGTACAATTTCGTTGAACTGGGGTTGAATTTGGCTCCAATATAAATCCCAATCGCTAGTAGGACGCCGACAAAAAATGGAAGGTTTTTTTTATGTAATACCATCAAATTACGGCGTTAGCAATTCGACTTTAATTCCTGCTTTTTCTAAAAACTCAACTCCAGAAAGGTCTTTATAGGCTTGACTATATACCACTCTAGTGATGCCCGCTTGATGGATTAATTTACTACAGCTTTGACAAGGAGATAATGTGATGTATAAGGTTGCCCCATTACAGGACTGGGTAGACGATGCAACTTTTAATATCGCATTTGCTTCAGCATGCAAAACATACCATTTGGTATAGCCTTCTTCATCTTCACAAAAGTTTTCAAATCCAGTAGGTGTTCCATTATAACCATCTGAGATAATCATACGATCTTTAACAATAATGGCACCTACTTGTTTGCGTTTACAGTATGATAATTTTCCCCATTCAGAAGCCATTTTAAGATAGGCTTTGTCATATTTAAGTTGTTTTTGTGTGGTCATAAAGAGGTAAAATTATTTGCTTAAGAAAATAGGGGGCTATTAAAAATCAAAGGGAGCATGAGACCAATCACAACAGCCGAGAGTACCATGACCCAATCTCGGACTGAAAACCTAAAAATAGTTTGCCCTATAAATCCGAAAAATAGTACACAAAAGACAATTATGAATTGTCCGAACTCAATTCCTAAAGCGAATTCCAACACAGCTAATAAGGTGCTTTCACTTGACTTTACCAGCGATTCAAAGGCATTGGCAAATCCTAACCCATGAATGAATCCAAAAAATAATACTATACTAAATAGTACTATTGGATTGGAGCGTTTTGAAGATTTTCCTGATGTAAATATATTATAAAGCGCTATGATAATAATCGTAAAAGGAATCAACCACTCCGTCACATTCACGTTTAAATTCACAATATCATAAACACCTAATAGCAAACTGAGTGTGTGGCCAAGTGTAAATGAAGATACTAACAAAAGTAGACGCTTCCAATCATTAAAAAGATAAGGGGTCGTCAGCACTACTAAAAACAGGATATGGTCATAACTTTTAAAGTTGACAATATGGTAAAGTCCTAATTCAAAAAATTTTAAAAAACTATCTAGCATTGGTGGGTTGTTTTATGTCTTCAAAGTTAATAAAATTAATCACATAGTTGTGGGTCTCATAGTTATAGAGCTTTGAACCCTTCTAACCCACACTCCAAAAAGGCTTTATAGGCGTCTTCATTTGGAGTATACCCAACAGGATCGTTTAAAATGGTTTTACCATCAGTGTCCAATAAAACATAGTAGGGTTGAGAATTGGATTGAAAAAACTGGGTTTGAAAATGCGCCCATTTGTGTCCATAATTTTCTAAAATACGTGTGCCTCCGCCAAGTCGTTTTACCGTTAATTTTTGATCCTCAGGCAATTCTTTTTTATCATCTACATACAGTGATATCAATACATAGTCGTTTTCAAAGTAAGGTTTGATGGATGCTTTTGGCCAAATATGTTCTTCCATTTTACGGCAATTCACACAAGCGTAGCCCGTAAAATCCAGTAAGATGGGTTTATTTACTTTTTGGGCATAGGCAACACCTTGTTTTAAATCTTTAAAACAGTCAAAATTATTAGGACATTCATTTGGATAAAGGAAGCTGTAGCCTACAGGTGGAGCTAACCCACTTAGTAAGGTTAGTGGCGTAAAAGTTTTTGTGTCGTTATTAACTCTAAAACCAGACCCTAAATATACCACAAAAGCTAGGACTAAAACTCCTGAGCTTATCCTGAAAAAGGATAATTTTTTTACTGGGGAATCATGAGGAAATTTAAGTTTCCCAAAGATATACAAGGTAAGTCCTGCAAAGACCACTATCCAAACCCCTAAAAAGACTTCGATTTTAAGGAGTCCCCAATGTTTTACTAAATCGGCGTTTGATAAAAACTTAAAGGCCAATGCGAGTTCTAAAAACCCTAAAACAACTTTGGTTGTATTGAGCCATCCCCCAGATTTTGGAAGTGCTTTTAACATATTTGGAAACATCGCAAACAATGCGAAAGGCAACCCAAGTGCGACTCCAAAACCTCCCATTCCAGCTGTGAGTTGCCAAGCACCTCCATCTACAGAAAGCGATCCTGCAAGCAGTGAACCAAGAATTGGGCCTGTACATGAAAAAGACACTATTGAAAGGGTCAACGCCATAAAAAATACACCTAATATTCCGCCAATGCCTTCGCCCTTACTTGTCGAATTTGTCCAAGTGGATGGCAAGGTGAGTTCGTAATAGCCAAAAAATGAAAATGCGAAAAATACAAATATCGCAAAGAAAATAATGTTTAACCAGACGTTTGTGGAAATTTCATTTAATATATCCGGATTGACTGAGTCTAATAAGTGAAACGGAATGCTTAATGCAAGGTATACAAGCACAATAAAAAAGCCATATAAGATGGCTTTGGAAACGCCTCTTTTTTCAGAACCATTGCCGCTTTTTTTGGTGAAAAAACTTACGGTCAACGGAATCATTGGAAATACACAAGGGGTTAGCAATGCTAATAATCCCCCTAGAAATCCTAATCCAAAAATCGTCCACAGTGAATTGTTTGATGCTTTTACATCCTGAGATAAGGAGCTCGATTGTGTACTACACTTTACAGTGGCTTTGGAAAGTGCTTCGGGAGTCATTCCATATAACAGTTGTTCGGCATTCTCTGAGAGTTCTGAGTCAGAAATTTGAGTGCCGCCTACAATTTCAAATCCAGCTTCTGTAGAGTACTTAAATGTAAATGGATTATCTGGTTTATAGGTACACTTTGTATCGTCACAAGTCATGTAATCAATATTTCCGTCTATGCTAAACTCAGATGATTTTACATTTACCCTTTGCTTAAAGACTGCTTTGTCATAAAACTTTGAGACCACCATATCAAAAACAGGGTCGTGTTGGGTCACTTTGTTTGATTCCGATTCGGTTACATTTCCGATGAGCTCAAAATTAGGACCTGATTCAAATGAAAAAATAGTTGGAAGAGGACCTCCCTCTTCTACAAACAGAGAGTACAACGCCCAGTGGTGATCAATTTTAGCAACGAAAATAAGCTCATACTCTGATTCAGAAATTTTTTGTGCTCCAAATTCCCATTTAACAGGGTTTAGAATCTGTGAGAAGCCCGAGAAACTTATTAAAAACAATACTAAGGTTGCTAACTTTTTCATAAGATGAATAGGGTTATGGAGCGCAATTTAATGAAAAATTAAATTGCATATCAATAAGTAAATGTTAATATTCTAATTCCTTATGCCGCACAAAAAAACCCAACCAAAAATGGTTGGGCTTATTAAGATTTCTACAGTTAAATCCCTTATTCTTTTGGCAAACTTCTTTCGTATTGTGTTGCTCTGGAAATTTTTCCGTCTTTATTAAAATAAAACCATTCTACAAGTTCTTTTTCCCAAACAGTACCGTCAGCAAGCACTCTTCTTTCTCTAGAAAATAAGGTCACACCAGATTCTGTATCTGTATTTTGAATCTTTAGGGGAACAATTGAATACACTTTCCAAGAAAGTTCTACGAAACTATCCATCATCGTTTGCCATAGTTCTGTAGTTAGAACCATTTTATTGCCTTCAGAGTCTAAAAACTCAGCCCCTTCAGCAAAGGCTTCACTACACGCAACTGCATCTTTATTGTTGTAATCAGCAACAAGTTTTTCGATGGCTTCAACTTCGCCTCTGTTTGAGAATACTAAGGGTCTTCCTGACCATTCTGAGGTGCCGTCACCTATGAATTTTCCGCCGTAGTTGAGTCCAAAATTACTAGATTCCAATCTTCTAGACCACTGTGCAAAAGCAGTAACCTTATTTTCTTTGTCAACTGTAAAAATCTCCATTAAATTAAGGTTCTCTATGGAGCCGTCTTTAAAATTTCGATCTTCAGTTGACCATGCCAATACCATTGTGTTATCGGAGCCTTCCATTTTTACAGGGATAATCATATAAGGGTCCATTGTAATGGTTTCCATAGAACCTAACCATTCTGTAGACCAGTCCATCGCTTTGTCTGAAAATTCTTTTGTGTAACTTGATAAAAGAGCCGTAGCATCTTTTGAGCTGTAATCTTTCGCGATTGTTTTTACGGTTTCAACAGAAGCATCACTTCCGATTGAGAATGATTTTCCATTGTTGTCTCCTTCGCCTAAAAATACGCCAGCAGATTGCGCAGTTAAAAATAAACTCGAACAAAAAGTAAGTGTGTAAACTAATTTTTTCATAATAATTTTATTAAATTGGTTAGCAAAATACTTGCTATATGCAATTTAATAAAAAGAAAGGAACAAGACCCTTTAATTGCTTAAAAACTTCTGTCTAGACTTTAGGTAAGCGGATTGGGTTTTTTTGATAAATTCTGTAGATGAGACCGCTTGAGATGCTTTAAAATATTGATATGCAAAGGGGCCAAAATCTATATCTAAATTTCGCATACTCCAGTTCATCATTTCAAAAACAATTGGAAACAAGTCAATCCCTTTATCGGTCAGATAGTAAATTTTTGTTTTTTTATTGGCTGGAAGTTTTGCAGACTTAAGCATCCCGTGACGGTTTAGGGTGTCAAGACGTTTGCTTAAAATGTTGGAGGCAATTTTTTCTGAAGACTTCATAAATTCAGTAAATGTTTTTTTTCCTAAAAACAAGTCCCTAATAATAACTAAAGTCCATTTATCGCCTAAGATTTCAAGAACATTCACTAGGGGGCATAGGGATTTGGTGGGTTTCATAATTGATAGAATTGGATGCACTACAAACTTATTATGTTTGAATAGAACATTGCCAATTTTAACAAATATTTGACATAAGAAAAGAGGGGTTAGTCCCCTCCTTTCTAAATCATAAAAACAACGAAACTAGAGCGTTAATTCTAAAATACGATTCCATGTACACTCATTAATCATGGACCATTGACTAATTGATAGCTCGCTTACTAATGTCTTATACTCCTCACTTTGTTCTCGAGTTTCTGTACGTTTTTCCCAGTTACTAAAGTACTCAAACTGAGATTTGTCGATACACATCAGCATATAATTAGCATCTTTGACGCCAAAAACAGATTTAAATACTGCATAATGATAGTTAATGCCTAATTTTTTATCAAGAGCATTCAATGCTATTTATATTCTAGCATTATAATCAGCTACTATTTATTTTTTTGTTTAATTTTACGGATGTAAATTTTAATATAAAAATTGTACTCCAAAATGGAAAAGTAAAAAAATAGGAGTCACCAATTGAATACAATAAACATATATACATGAAAAAGATTACGATACTGATACATTGCAAGGATCAATCAGGCATCATTGCGGCGGTGACCAATTTTATTGCTTCCAAAGGCGGAAACATTGTGTATATCGATCAACATGTGGATCAGGAGCAAGCTGTATTTTTTATGCGTTTAGAGGGTGAGTTTGATGAGGCATCTTATGACAGTGTTGGGTTTAACACACAGTTTCAAGAAGAACTAGCGCATAAATTTAATATGATTTGGGAGCTGCACACTGCAGCCTACAAACCAAAAATGGCCTTGTTTGTTTCCAAGTATGACCATTGTTTATATGATATTTTGGGACGTTATAAGTCGGGCGAATTGGCCTTAGAAATTCCTTTGATCATCAGTAACCACTTAGACTTAAAACCCATTGCCGATAGTTTTGGGGTTCCATTTTTTCATGTACCTGTGACTAAAGACAGCAAACCCGAAGCGGAAGCGAAGCATTTGAAACTATTGTCAGAGTACAATATTGATTTTATTGTCTTGGCACGTTATATGCAAATCATCCCTGAGGGACTCATAAACGAATATCCACATAAAATTATCAATATACACCACTCGTTTCTTCCAGCATTTGTGGGAGCTAAGCCCTACCATTCGGCCTTCAAAAGAGGGGTTAAAATTATTGGAGCAACCTCTCATTATGTAACTTTAGAACTCGATGCTGGGCCAATTATTGAGCAAGATGTGACGCGTGTGTCACATACACATTCTATTTCTGATTTGGTCTCTAAAGGACGTGATTTAGAAAAAATTGTATTGTCAACGGGGATCAAATTACACCTGGACCGCAAAGTGATGGTTTACAATAATAAGACCGTTATTTTTTCATAAAAATCAATTTAACTTATAACTATAATATCATGGAACAAAACAACCAACCCACAATTCAAGTGACGGCTTCAGGAAAGGTCGTAGTTACTAATGCCAAAGACATCGTTTTATTGGATGGCGAAGGAAATCCGATCGCAAAACGCAACCGATTTTCGTTGTGCAATTGTGGAAAAACTCAAGACGGACCTTTCTGTGACGGCGCGCATAAGAATTAAGTACTCTTGTAAAATTATATAAAAAAAGCCGCTACAAATTGTAGCGGCTTTTTTTATATATGTACTGTTTTATTTTTCCCCATCTGCAAACACGCGTTCGGTTACAAAAAACATTTGGATTTTTCCATCTTTGATAAGAGCATCATGCACTTGACCTAGTTTGACTTCTTCGCCTTCAACTGTCAAAGTAACCCCATGTGCAGAAGTGACCCACTGGCGTAATTTGCCTTTTGCATTGGTGAGTTCATTTTCAATGAGGTAGTTCGTTTTCCATGTTGGATTGGTTGCCGCAAACCAAGTGGTTAAAAATTCAATGTGCGCATCCGTTCCATCTATGAGCTGTCCCGTTGGTCCAAAGACTTTAAATCCTTCTACGGCATTTAAACTACGTATGGTTTCTAGGTCTCTTTCGTTATGGGCTTTAATGTATTTTTCCCAGATCGCTAGGTTGGACATATCGCCGGTATAAAGGGGTGTTTTAGTCCCGTCATCTGCGATATCATACCCTATCGCTTTTGGAGCAACTTCTGGGCACGGAGCATTATTACATGAGATGAATACTGCGGTCATTACTAGTGCTAAAATTGATTTTTTCATTTTTAAATTGGTTTTTATTTATAATGTAAATATATGTATTATAAATTGTTTTTTGAAAGTAAAAATATTTAATTTCTCAAAAACACCTGTTTTGTTTAAGCTATAAACAGAGGTGTGAAACAAGACTAAAAACCACTCCTGTAAGAAGTTGATTTATAAAAATATCTTTGTTTGAAGGCAGTTTTTTTTATACATTTATGACGAAAATTTAGCCCCTGTCTAAATCTTTGTAAGGAGTTTAACCGAAGCTGAAGTTGTTGTTTTATTGAAAAAACATATTGGACAGTTTGACCTTATATAAGCTCAAAGTCCGGAAATGAAAGATTCAACGAAGTCAATCTTTCGCGTTCCAAACAAATACCCCACACGAAAGCTTGCCTGCTGCAAGCAGGGAATCGTGCGGTAGGGGGGCTACGACACCATACACTGACCGTTGATTCCCCTACAAAAAACGAATTCTAATGGAGTGGCGTTTGTATTTGAGGTCGAAATACACGCCTTCGTAGGTTACTGAACTGCACATATAAAGAACTCTATTCCACATAGGACTGTTTTAGATAAAATTAAAAAAAGGAAAATCACGACAAAAATAGAGCTTATCTCCAGTTTTGCCCTTTCAGTTGCATGGCAGCTTTAAGCACGTCTTTTTGGCTGATCTGCCCTACCAATTTTCCCTTATCTACGATTGGGAATCGCCGTCTTTCGGCTTCTAAAAACTTATTGGCAGCATCAAAAATATTCATATTACCATCAATAGTATCCACGTTTTTTGCCATGCGTTTTTCAATGGTTTGATCCTGCATTGGCATATTATAATACCGACTTTCACTTATCTGTTTGATACAATCACTTTGAGAAATAATACCAATTAGTTCGTTTTTATCATTTACAACAGGGCCTCCTGAAATACGGTGTTTGATTAAGGCCTGCATCACACTTTCAATGGATTGATCTGGCGTGAATGTGATCAAATTTGTGGTCATATAATCACTAACTTTTAGCGAAGTGACATCCTCTTTTGACTGTTGCCGTCTGGCACCTTGAAAACTTTTTATGGGCATGAGATCTGATTTAGTTCGTTTAAAAGTAAGCCAAAAAAATGGGTTTTCCAAAATAAAGGTGTTCAATAGCGCATCAAATTTGTTGCTGTTTCTAGGAAAAAGAAGGCGTTTAAGTAGTCATAATTTATTGAATAAAAGATAGTTACAGCTTAAAAAACGTAAATTCGTCGCAATTAAATCAGCTTATAACACAAGTATAAGTAAATAACTTAGTGGCTTTCAAAGTAAGGGGTAGATGCTAGGCGGTTTCCAAATAGTTGTCAAGAATTACTAGCTTAACGGTAAGGTCCTTGCTAAGGATTTTTGCAGTCTATCCATAAAAAAAGGTGAACTATTTTATTTATTCAATCTTTTGTATTTAATTTGTTACACTCAAAGCTTTTAACATAGGAGCTTTTAGCTGAACAAATTGAAACATGTTTATAAGTTCGGTCTTTTGGAAATTAGGAAGTCATATTCAAAAGAAGCTTACGGAGTAAGTTACCGAAATTTAAAGCTAACTTCCGTAGTAAAAAACATATCTACACGTTATAAATTGTGTTTTGTCACCAAAATACAATACCAAATTATGATTTGATTTTAAGTTATTAATTTTTTTTAAGAGCGCAAAATTGCTTTCGGATTTTAATAACTTTTTATCACATTTATAATGAATACAAAATATATTGATTTAATCAATCAAACTTTTGATTTCCCTCAAGAAGAATTCTTTCTTGAGAAAGACCACTTGCATTTTCATGGCGTAGACCTAAATAAATTGGTTGAAACTTATGGTACACCCTTAAAGTTTACGTATTTACCAAAAATTTCTACTAATATAAACAAATCGAAAAGATGGTTTAATAATGCGATTAAGACGCATAATTATAAAGGTAATTATAATTATTGCTATTGTACAAAAAGCTCGCATTTTAAGCATGTTTTAAATGAGGCTTTGAAAAATGACATACATATTGAAACCTCTTCCGCTTTTGATATAGATATTGTTGAAACTCTAAAAAGTGAAGGCAAAATAAACAACAATACTTTTATTATTAGTAATGGTTTCAAACGTGCACAATACATTACTAATATTGCAAGATTAATCAATAACGGTCATCAAAATTGTATTTCAATTATTGATAATTACGAGGAGATTGATTTACTCTCAAATGAGATTCATGGAAATTACAACATCGGTATTCGTATAGCTTCGGAAGAAGAACCCAAATTTGAATTTTATACATCTCGGTTAGGGATAGGTTATAAAAACATCATACCTTTTTATAACAACCAAATTAAAGATAACCCCAAAATAGAACTTAAAATGCTTCATTTCTTTATTAACACAGGTATTAGGGATGATGCGTACTATTGGAATGAGCTTTTAAAATGTCTTAAAGTTTATACAAGTTTAAAAAAGATATGTCCAACTCTAAACAGCTTGAATATTGGAGGAGGATTTCCCATTAAAAACTCATTAGCTTTTGATTTTGATTATGAATACATCATAGATGAAATCATAAATCAAATTAAACTTTCTTGCGAAGAAGAAGGTGTAGATGTGCCTAATATTTTTACTGAGTTTGGAAGTTTTACAGTTGGAGAAAGTGGTGGGGCAATTTATGAAGTGTTGTATCAAAAGCAACAAAACGATAGGGAAAAATGGAATATGATAAATTCTTCATTTATCACTACTCTTCCAGATACTTGGGCTATTAACAAACGCTTTATCATGCTACCAATAAATCGATGGTATGATTCTTATGAGCGTGTTTTACTTGGAGGATTAACTTGTGATAGTGATGATTATTATAATAGTGAACAACACATGAACGCTATTTACTTACCAAAATATGATAAAGATAAGCCCTTATACATTGGCTTTTTTAACACTGGTGCTTATCAAGAATCTATAGGGGGTTATGGCGGTCTACAACACTGTTTAATTCCTGCTCCTAAGCACATATTAATCGATAAAGATCCCCATGGAAATATCTCAACACAGTTATTTAGAGAGCAACAAAAAAGTGAGGAGTTACTTAAAATTTTAGGCTATGATAAAAAGCCTGAAACAGAAACAGACACAATTAAAAATACAGATACATAATTACTATTAGCAGATAAATAAAATGGAAACTAAAACTTACGCTGGAATATCAGAAGAATTAGCGAAATTAGTACACGCAAAAATTGTATTAATCCCTGTCCCTTATGATGGAACGAGTACATGGCAAAAAGGAGCAGATAAAGGACCAAATGCCTTTTTA
>Ga0209533_1000744_pt1 | contig 30909 bp, 24 predicted proteins | sample COG_04_FD_184748 | JGI IMG/M metagenome (GOLD analysis project Ga0209533, IMG submission 184748) | Pelagic Microbial community sample from North Sea - COGITO 998_met_04 (SPAdes) (version 2) | ecosystem: Environmental > Aquatic > Marine > Neritic zone/Coastal water | place: Helgoland, sampling...
GTGCTAAAAATGCATCACTTCCTATTTTAGCTGCAACTTTGCTAACTGAATCTAGCTGTAGTATTAAAAATGTTCCAGATGTATCTGACACTAACTATATGGTTCAAATTTTGAACTCATTAGGTGTCTCTATTGAAAGATACAGTGGCACTGTTATTACAGAAGCCAAAACCATTCAATCAGCAGCTCCTTATGAACTCGTGAGTAAAATGCGTGCGTCCATTTGTATGATGGGTCCTCTGCTAGCTCGCACAGGCAAGGCTATCATTTCTATGCCAGGCGGTTGTGTGATTGGAACTAGACCTATTGATTTACACCTCAAAGGACTCAAAGCCTTAGGCGCAACTATTACTCAAGATGGCGGCAATTTAACGCTTGAAGCTAAAAATGGACTCAAAGGTTGTGAAATAGATCTAAGAGGTAAATCTGGGCCAACAGTTTTAGGCACAGCTAATATCATGATGGCTGCGACACTGGCTCAAGGCACCACTATTATTGAGTCTGCTGCAAGAGAACCAGAGATAGAAGATTTAGCTAATTTCCTTATCAATATGGGAGCTAAAATTATGGGGCAAGGTACACGTGTGATCACAATCGAAGGCGTCACATCGCTTCACGGAGCTCATCATGAGGTGATTCCTGATCGTATCGAAGCCGCAACTTACATGATGGCTGGACTTATCACTGGTGGTGAAATTACTCTCAAGAATATTTGCCGCCCTCACCTTAAAACCATCGAGGAAAAGATTCAGCAAATCGGTCACAGCCTTACTTATAATGCTGATGAAACTCAAGTAACAGTGACCCCTACATCTAACCCACAAGGTTGTGAGATTATCACAGACCCCTACCCTTCTTTTCCTACAGATGCGCAGGCTCAATTTACGTCTTTGTTAGCCTTGACGCCTGGAATATCCGTGATTGAAGACATGATTTTCCCTGAGCGCTTTATGCACTGTGCTGAGCTCAACCGTATGGGAGCTAAAATAGAAGTTAATCGAGGCAAGGCCATTGTACACGGCGTAGCGCAACTAACAGGGGCTCCTGTGATGGCTTCTGATTTACGTGCTTCGGCAGCGCTTGTCCTTGCTGGTTTAGCTGCCAAAGGCACCACAGAAGTCAATAGGCTCTACCATATTGATCGTGGCTACGAGCACATTGATACCAAACTTCAAGATTTGGGCGCTGATTTAAAACGTGTGCCTAATAGTATCTAATTCGTACTCACCATGGTTTATGGCTAAGCAAAAGATAGCTTTATTTGGAGGCAGTTTTGACCCAGTTCATCAAGGGCACCTTGCTGTGGCTACCTGTGCTCAACAAGCCCTTAATTTAGATCAGATTATATTCATCCCTTGCGCACAATCACCACATAAGCTCGAGCATAGCTACACTCCTGATAAGCACCGTATAGCTATGTTGGAATTAGCAACACAGAATATTTCTTGGGCGCAGGTAAGCGATTATGAAATCACAGCACCTAAGCCCTCTTACAGCATTAATACTATCGAGTATTTTCAATCTAGCTACCCTCAAGCTCAACTGTATTGGATTATGGGAATGGATCAATGGGATAACATCGAGGCTTGGTATAATTATGAGCGTATTTTAGATTCAGTAACTATAATTATCTACCCCAGAGAGAAGATTAACAAAAATGATTCAGACCATCATTTACTCATGGATGCTCACTGTATTTATCTTGACCAAGCTTCTTATTTACCTATAAGCTCAACCCTTATTAGAAAAGACTTTTCATCTTCTAAAGCGCTATTAAATGCGCAAGTTTTTGATTATGCTCTAACCCATCAACTTTATTTATGAAAATTACCATTATTGGAACAGGTTATGTAGGACTGACTTCTGGAACTTGCTTTGCAGAGGTTGGGCATGACGTCATATGTGTTGATCATGACCAAGCCAAGGTCGACACCTTACTCCAAGGTCAAATCCCTATTTATGAGCCAAAGCTTGCTGAGCTTGTCAAAAAAAATGTTGATGCAGGGAGACTCAATTTCACTACTTCTACACGACAAGGTGTTGAGTTTGGTGATGCGATATTTATCGCTGTTCCGACACCTCCTCAGCCAGATGGTTCTGTTGATTTAAGCTTTATAGAAAGAGTGTCAAGAGAGATTGCAGATTGTCTTAGCCCAGAGCTCGGCCATCGTGTGATTGTAGACAAATCAACTGTTCCAGTAAAAACAGGCGATAAAGTAGAGCAAACCATAGCTCGTTATGCTCCAGCTGGCTCAGATTTTAGTGTCGCCTCTAATCCAGAGTTCTTACGTGAGGGTTCTGCTGTAGATGATCTGCTCAACCCTGACCGTGTGGTATTTGGCTCTAACTCCACACAAGCCTTAAGTGTTCTACGTGAGATTTATCAACCGTTCAATGCGCCTATGATTGAAACGGATATTAATTCATCTGAGCTTATCAAACATGCTGCTAACTCGTTTTTAGCTCTTAAGATATCTTATATTAATGCTATTTCAGCTATCTGTGAAAAATCAGATGCCAATGTTGAGGAAGTTGCCAAAGGGATTGGGTTAGATCACCGTATTGGCAGCGCTTTTCTCAATGCAGGTTTAGGTTATGGAGGCTCATGTTTCCCTAAGGATATTAAGGCATTTATCGCAATTGCTGAGGAGCTAGGTCAGCCGTTTGATTTACTTAAAGAAGTTGAGCGCATCAATGAGCGCCAATTAGAGAAGTTTTTAGAAAAAATCAAAGAAAAACTCTGGGTCTTAAAAGACAAAAAAATTGCTTTATGGGGTTTAGCTTTTAAATCAAATACAGACGATGTACGTGAATCAATTGCCATTAAATTAGCCAAAGAGCTCTTAGCTCAAGGTGCCAGTGTTCATGCTTACGATCCTAAAGCTTTAGACACCGCACAAAAGTTTGGTGGACTTAGTGGAGACATCCATTATTACGATGAACCTTATACCTTACTTGAGCAAGCTGATGCTTTAGTTATTGCTACAGAATGGCAAGAGTTCACCAATTTAGATTTTCCTAAAGTTAAACAGAGTTTACGTACACCTCTCATCTTTGATGGGCGCAACTTACTAGACCCTGCTATGATGGCTAATTTAGGCTTTGAGTATATCAGTATAGGTCGCTAGGTTTACCCTTATTTCTATTAATGATGATTCATGAGTTTGCACGGCTAGACTCAACCCAGACTAAAGCCAAAGAGCTCATAGAATCTAAATCAGCGGCTATTGGTGATGTTGTGTGGGCTCACGAACAACTAGCTGGTCGAGGTCGAGGCAATCATCAATGGCACGCTCAGGCAGGATCCAGCCTTACCTGCACTTTTATAGCTCCAAGCATTAGTCATGGGCAACCACCGCTATCTCTTGTCGTAGGAGCCTTATTAGCTCAAGCATTTAGCCAGTTAGATACTAACACTGAGTCCATTAAAATTAAATGGCCTAATGATTTGTATTATCAAGGTAAAAAGCTAGGAGGCATACTCATAGAAAACACGCAAAACTATAGCCTAATAGGTATCGGCATTAATATTAAATATACAGAATCATTGGAGCATTTAGAAGCAACGGCTCTAGATAAAGTGTACACCTCACCTTTGATAAATATTAGCTCTATTCTTGAGGAGGTTACACAGGCACTATCCCCTATTTTGACTAATTTTGATAATTTAAGTACTATTTGGAAGCCATGTCATACTTATATAGAATCTAACCAACTCTACCTCAACCAGTTAGTAATGCTAAACTCTGGCAACGAACAAATACAAGGAGTGATAAAAGGCATTAACGAGCAAGGAGCTTTGCTAGTTGCAACAAAAAATACAGAACAAGAAAAAGGCTTAAGAACTATTATTCAGGCATCTATGATTAGGCCTGTAACTGGATAGATTTATTAAATTTTGATGACTAATTAGCAACCGGATTACCTAATGGATCTTGCGCTATAGCTTCGATAAATATAAGTATCGCTTTACTCTCTACATCCTCTCCCTCATTTTTAAATAAACGACCAGCTAGAGGGATATCTCCTAATAGAGGCAAAGAATCATCAAGCGTGATTTTATTTTGTTGTAATAATCCTCCCAAAAGTACTGTTTCACCCGATTGAATCGTCGCTTGAGTATTGAGCTCAGTTTTATCAAAAATAGGTTGCACTACATAATTGGGTGTAGCTTCATAAACGTCATAATCATTTGGATCAACGAAATAAATGAAGCCTATATCTGCCAAAACACTAAATGGACTAACGGTAAGATCAAAAGAAGCTTGGTAACGTATTCCATCTGATTTATCTAGATCAATAGTATCAAATGTTTGACCATTGGCAAATCCTAAACCACTACCATTTTCACTACTATTAGGCAAACCTATACCAGCATTATTATTGATAAAGTCTGCTATTTGAAGATTAAAATAAATAAACAAGCCTCTGTAGTTTTCAACATTACCTGCACGATTAGTTACAGCTAAATTAGTCTGCAGATTTTCAGCTCCAGTTTCAGTAGCTGTTATACTGTTCGTAATACTCTGTACTCCATCAATTAAACCATCAAGATCGTTATCAAATAATATAATACTATTGGCTACACCTCCCAACACATTTTCAATAACAACTTTTTTCCCAGTTGAGTCTTCACCTACAAGAATAATGCCATCAAGATCTCTATCTATATATAACTCATCATTATAAGCGACATTTAGTATCCTCTCTCCAAAACTCAAAAAACCTTGAAACTCATAAAACTTAGGGTTGATATTAAGGTTAATTAGCTGATTATTGGCTGATAAATTAGGCGTTACCTTGAGTTCAAGCCCTAATTTTTGAGTTTCAAAATCAGTAGGGTGAGATGGCTTAACAGAGAAATTACTAGGAATTATGTTAGCAATCTCACCTGTGAGTATATCTACAGAAAAATCGCCTCCTGATTCAGATATTTCAGCTTGCTCATACGCGGTTGGGTACTTTATTTCACCCCCTTTAAAAAAAGTTCCTTGCTGACCTGATTTAACCACGACATGAGGAGCTTCCATGACATCAAAACTTTTAGCTTGAGAGAGAGCTCTGAGCATTACAGTGGCTTGTTTAGATGACTCAAAATTTTGAATATAAGACAGAACTCCTGGAGTTCGCTCCCCTTTAGCTGATCCTTGTTCTATTCTAGTTAAATCTCCAACTATAGTTTCTAAAGCACTGTTAAATTCACCAAGCTCTGTAATGGTTCTATTGCCAGCAGTAAGAGCTTGTGTAGGTGTAGAAGTGAGATTAGTAGTTACATCGAGTAAATTATCATTAACCGTGTCTGATATTGCTGCTCCACCTGTAATATTAGTAAAGCCGCCTGTTACCCAATCAAAACCTAACTCATCTAACTCATCTTGATTAATAACGACATATTTAATTCGCAAGCTCACTTGTGAAGCTTCCTTTTGTTTGGCCTCTATGACAAGTTTATCAATAATATCAATGCTTTGGACAGGGGCTCTTACTTCTAAAAAGTTACTACTAGCTAAATAAATAACACTTGAACCTTCAGGCATGCTAACCCCTAATTGTTTTAAAATATCGATAGGTTTTTGCACAGAAACCGTATTAAAGGCACTAGGGTCTCCCGCTGTTTTTTCAGCCAAGTTTTTAAAAAAAACAGGAGGAACCTGCCATTTTTTACTAATAAAACCAACATTATTGCCTTGAGTCGGAATAAGCCTAATTGCATAGTTATCGTAAATAGCTGCCACACCAAAAGTTTGCAAAATTTGTTCAAAAGCAAAATCAGCATTAATATTTTCTAAATATAAATTAGCAGTTCGCTCAGCTAACCCTGGCTGAGAACTTAAATCATAAAGAACATTAAACTCTGACATACCTTTGGCACTAGTAATATTTTTGAGCCTTTCTACAGCTTCTATGAGCGTGACCCCTTCTATATCAATTTGAATAGGGCTAATTGATCTTAATTTTCCACGTACAGCTTCTCCTTGTATAGCTTGAGCTTTCACTAAATGAAGACTCAGCAAACTGATACATAGTACAGTTAATAAAGATTTAGAATTTATAAAACTCATATAGTTTGAGTATTAAAGAGAAGAAAAAGTTATTTTAAAAGCTTATTTTTAGCTTTCCTTATACTAATATTAGTTAGCTTCTTCTAAATCTTTTTTAAGAGCATTTACCACTCTGTCAACTGGGTGTTTCGTAAGCAAATTTCCTTTAGAAGAACGTGTTTTAATACGGTAATTTTCAAATAAAACGAGGCGTGATAAATTTCTCAATGCTAAATCAGATTTAAGATGAAGCATTACTCCTCCTTCATTACTGGCCTCTTCTGTCTCGTGGTAATTAAAATAAAGCACCCTACTACCAGCTTTCCCTTGAGTGAGTGGGTATTCTTTATCACGCGTAATACCTCCTACTTTAAAGCGCTTAATCATCACGTCTCCTGCTCGACCATTACGGTAAACTAAACTGAAGACGAGTGGTTTTTCTTTATTAAACACACCTACATAGAGTGGAGATTTACCCACATAAAATTTTTCTGAGACTTTTCTCACACTTAAAACTCCCTCTTTATCGATGACTAAAATATCATCTAATTTTGAACATTTGCAGAGTTCCTCTCCTTCGGTCCGCTTAAGCCCCCAACCAGCAAACCCTTCTTTTTTATCTAAGCGTAATGTCTCGGTAGCTATAGCTACTTGGCTACGATTAATTTTAGCAAAGCTGGTTATCTTAGTCTTGCGCTCTTTGCCTTTACCATAAGATTTAGCTAAGTTTTTGAAATAACGAATAGCGTACCTAGTGAGTTGATTAAGGTCTTTTTGAACCTGTTCAATATCTTGGGTTAAAATATCTAACTGATTCTGAGCTTTATCTTGGTCGTACTTAGAAATCTTTTTAATTCTAATTTCTGTAAGCTTGATAATATCATCCTTGCTCACTGGTTTTTCTAACTCTTTAACAAAAGGTTTTAACCCTTTAATAATTGAGGCCAAGACTTCTTCCCATGTTTCACAATTTTCTATATCGCGGTAAATTTTTTGCTCAATAAATATTTTTTCTAAACTAAGAGCATGCCAACGATTCTTAAGTTCATCTAGCTTCACTTCTAACTCCTGACCTAGCATTTCCTTAGTATGCAAGGCAGATTGTTTGAGCACTTCATTAACTCCAATAAATTGCGGTTTACCCTCTGAAATAACACAGACATTAGAGGAGATTGACACCTCGCAATCAGTAAAAGCATACAACCCTTCCATAGCTAATTCAGCATCCGCACCTGCAGGCAAATAAACCAATATATTAGCCTCGGCTGAAGTGTTATCCTCAATTTTACTAATTTTAATCTTATTTTTTTCTGCGGCTGACACAATACTGTCAATAAGTGAGCTAGTCGTCGTCGTGGCTGGAATTTCCGTAATATTAATCACTTGGCTACGATTCACCTTTATAATGCTCATTTCTGCTCTTAAACGTACTTTGCCTCCACGTAAGCCTTCTTTGTAGTCAGTGGCATCCATAAGACCTCCAGTCAAAAAGTCTGGTAACAAGTCAACTTTTTGGTTACGCAATGCCGCAATTGACGCATCAATGAGCTCAAGGAAGTTGTGTGGTAAAATTTTACAAGCTAAGCCTACTGCAATCCCTTCTCCTCCTTGGGCTAGCAATAATGGGAATTTAACCGGCAGAGATACTGGCTCTTTGCTACGTCCATCGTAACTTGACATCCACTCGGTAATCTTAGGGCTGTAGAGCACTTCGAGGGCAAACGGAGTTAAACGTGCTTCAATATAACGTGAGGCAGCAGCTCTATCGCCTGTGAGGACGTTACCCCAATTACCTTGCATATCAATAAGCAGGTCTTTTTGACCGATTTGCACCATGGCATCAGCAATAGAGGCGTCACCATGAGGGTGGTAAGCCATAGTGTTACCTATGATTTTAGCTACCTTGTTGTAACGTCCGTCCTCAAGCTCTCGCATTGCGTGCAAAATACGACGCTGTACAGGCTTAAGCCCATCACTAAGGTAAGGAACCGCACGCTCAAGAATAACATAACTAGCATAATCAAGGAAGTAGTGGGCATACATTCCACCGAGGCTTTCATTAGCACCTTCGTTTAAAAACACTTCTTCTAAGTGCTCTTCTTCCTCAATTTCAACTTCACTTTCTGGTTCTTGAGAATCATCTATAGTATAAGATTCTTGCAGCTTATCTTGATTCTCTACAGCATCTTCTGCAGGAGTTTCAGCTTCATTACTTTTTGACGCCTCATTAGAATGACTAGCGGAGCTATTGCTATCTCCATCAAAGCTAAATTCATCTTGGTTGTCTGATTTATCTAAGCTCATCATAATTCTACAGCTGATGCTATTTCAGTTGGGTCAACCTTGTCAATTTCCTCACGTAAGTTATCCATAATATACACTTGGCGATCTGGGGTATTTTTACCCATAAAGAAAGCTAGCATTTCACGCAATCTACGACCTTCAAAATAATTTACAGGATCAAGACGCATATCCTTACCAATCATAAAACCAAACTCATCAGGCGAAATCTCTCCTAAACCTTTAAAACGTGTTATCTCTGAAGCTTTGCCTAGCTCTTTTAGCGCAGCATCTTTCTCTTCATCATCGTAACAGTAGAGAGTCTTTTTCTTGTTTCTCACCCTAAATAACGGAGTCTGTAATAAGTATAAATGCCCATCACGCACTAAATCTGGGAAAAATTGTAAGAAGAATGTCAGTAACAATAGACGGATGTGCATGCCGTCAACGTCAGCATCTGTGGATATGACCACTCGTTCATAGCGTAGATTCTCAATCCCCTCTTCAATACCTAATGCTGCTTGTAATAAGGCAAACTCCTCATTTTCATAAACCACCTTTTTGGTGAGCCCATAACAGTTCAAAGGCTTACCACGTAGAGAGAAAACAGCCTGTGTTTTAACATCACGGCTTTTGGTAATAGAGCCACTAGCACTATCACCCTCAGTGATAAACAAAGTACTCAGCTTACCCACACCATCTTTAGTATTTTGATGGAGCCTGCAATCTCTGAGCTTTTTATTATGAATTTTAGATTGGCGTGCTCGTTCACGAGCTAGCTTTTTAACTCCAGACAATTCTTTGCGTTCACGCTCGGCAAGCAAGATGCGCTTGTGAATAAGTTCAGCTGTATCTGTATTTTTATAGAGATAATTATCTAACTCCTGCTTGATAAAATTACCAATAAAAGTACGTAGAGTTTCACCTTCTGGAGCCATATGACTACTACCAAGCTTAGTTTTCGTTTGCGATTCAAAGACTGGTTCCTGAATACGTATCGCAATAGCGGCCACAATCCCTGACCTCACATCTGAAGGCTCAAATTGCTTTTTATAAAACTCTCTAACCTCCTTGACCAAGCCTTCACGAAAAGCTTGTAAATGCGTACCTCCTTGATGGGTGTTTTGCCCATTGACAAAACTGTAGTAGTCTTCAGAACTATCGGCTGTATGTGTGAATACTATTTCAATATCTTTGCCTTTGAGATGAATTAAATCGTAGCAAGGCTCTTGCTCGCCCATTTCGTCCTTAAGCAAATCAAGCAAGCCATTTTTTGAATAAAATCTCTTACCATTGAGAACTAAACCTAGCCCAGGATTAAGGTAAGCATAGTACTGGCACATTTTAGCTACTAGCTCTAATTTGTACTTAACTTTTTTAGGAAAGACCGACTTATCCACATCAAAAGTGACTCTAGTTCCATTCTCCTTGGCTTCTTTAAAAGTCTTATCACTAACAACTTCACCTTTACTAAATTCAATCAGACGCGTCTCGCCCTCACGCCAAGCTTGAATCGTAAAGCTACTAGAAAGAGCATTCACAGCCTTGATACCCACACCGTTAAGGCCTACTGATTTTTGGAAAGCGTTACTGTCATATTTAGCGCCTGTATTCATCTTGGACGCACAGTCCATCAATTTACCTAGAGGTATACCTCTGCCATAATCTCTCACTTGTGTGTGGCCTGTTTCGGCGTCAATAGTGATCTCGGTTTTTTTACCAAACCCCATGAGGTACTCATCAACAGCATTATCAACCACCTCTTTGAGCAAGATGTAAATACCATCTTCACTCATGGTGCCATCGCCTAGCTTACCAATGTACATGCCGGGGCGGCGACGAATGTGCTCTTTCCAATCTAAGCTTTTAATATCCGCTTCTGTATAGGCGTTTGGTTTGGAATCAGCCATCATATTTGATAAATAAATTGCCCGATTGATCTTGAAAAAGCAAGACTCTTTTTCATTGCTTTTAGTGGTAGATGATTTTATAGATAAGCCGTATTTATGAAAAGAGCCCTACTCTCCGTATCAGACAAAACAGGACTCATTGACTTTGCAACTTTGCTTGTTAATGAATTTAACTATGAACTCCTTTCCACAGGCGGAACAGCCAAAGCGATTCGAGACGCAGGCCTTCCTGTCACTGACGTTTCCGATTACACCCAAGCTCCAGAGCTATTTGAAGGTCGAGTCAAAACCCTACACCCTAAAGTACACGGCGGACTACTCTACAAACGTGCTGATGAATCTCATGTAAGCGCAGCCCAAGAGCATGACATTAATCCTATCGACTTAGTCGTAGTTAACCTCTACCCTTTCAAAGAAACCATTGCCAAGCCTGATTGCACTTTAGAACAAGCAATTGAAAATATAGATATTGGAGGCCCTTCTATGTTACGCAGTGCTGCCAAGAATCACAGCCATGTGACTGTCGTTATCGATACAGATGATTATGAGCAAGTCATCACTGAGCTAAAAGCTAACAAAGGAGAAACAACTCTAGCTCTACGCCAAGCTTTAGCGGTTAAAGTCTATCATCAAACCGCTCTTTATGATCGTTGTATCGCAGACTATCTTAGCGCCAGTTATAAAGCTCCTACTTCTAATTTTGCTCTAGACTTACCACTCGTAGAAACCTTACGTTATGGTGATAACCCACATCAAGGAGCTAAGCTCTATGGTGATTTCAATCAGCATTTCATTCAGATTCAAGGCAAGGCGCTCAGTTACACTAACATCCTTGATATCGAAGCTGCTGCTGATTTAATCCTCGATTTTGCTCGTCCTACCGTAGCTATACTTAAACACACCAACCCTTGTGGTATAGGTCAAAGTGATAGTGGTGATTTACGTGAAGCTTGGGAAAAAGCCTTTGAAACTGATCGCCAAGCACCATTTGGCGGAGTTATTGTCTGTAACCGCCCACTCAGCGAAGATTTAGCACGTATCATCTCCGAAATATTTACCGATGTGATTATTGCTCCAGAATTTGAAGCAGGAGCAAGATCTATCCTACAGAAAAAGAAAAACTTACGCCTCATCAAAATGGAGCAGAGTTATCTCCAAGCCAAGAAAGCGCCTGTACTACGCTCCGCAGCTGGCAGCCTCATGGTGATGGACAAAGATCACAGTGTCATGGGTCTCGATGATTTAGAATCCAAGGTCGTCACCAAACGCCCACCAACCGAAGAAGAACTCAAAGCCTTGAAATTTGCGTGGAAAGTCGTACGCCACGTCAAATCTAACGCCATTGTCTACGCCAAGAGTGACCGTACTCTAGGCATAGGAGCCGGTCAAATGAGCCGTGTAGACTCATCTAGACTCGCAGTATGGAAAGCACAAGAAGCCGGACTCTCTCTAGACGGCAGTGTCATTGCCTCAGACGCCCTATTCCCCTTTGCTGATGGTGTCGAAGCCGCTATTGCAGCTGGTGTGAGCGCCTGTATCCAACCAGGTGGTTCTATCCGTGACGAAGAAGTCATTGCGGCAGCCGATGCTGGAGGTATTGCTATGGTGTTTACTGGGCATCGTCACTTTAAACACTAATAACTGGATACTTTTTAGTTTAACCTGCCTTTTCATCAACTTTTGCGATGCTCGAGTAGTTCTTTCTACACTCCGCTTCACAACTTCTTCAAAGACAGGTTAAATCTAAAAATCGCTTCTCACGAAGCTTTATCTCAGTTATCCTTAATTCATTAACCATATTCAAGGCTACTTACTTAAAACTCCGCTTGGCGGTTTTCGTACAGAACATTTTAAATTCCAAAAACACTTCTTTGAAGTTTCAGCTTATTTAATTCTTAAATAAGCTATTGCTAAAAATCGCTTCTCACGAAGCTTTATCTCAGTTATTCATTATCAATTTTCCACTTTCCCTTATCCATTAAAAACCTATGTTAAAACTCGGTGTAAATATTGACCATGTAGCCACGCTACGTGAAGCGCGTTATCGTGATGACCGTTATTCGATTAACGTCGAACCATCACCCAAGACAGCCGCTGAGCTAACCATCGCTGGTGGTGCAGACTCTATCACCATGCATGTTCGCGAGGACTTACGTCACCTCCAACCAGAGGATGCCCGTGCGATCAAATCAAGTGTGGCTGTACCTACTAATTTAGAGATGGGCATCACCCAAGAGCTCATTGATTTTGCTCTAGAGCTCTCTCCTGATGATGTCTGTCTCGTACCTGAACATCGCCAAGAAGTCACCACAGAAGGAGGACTTAATGTAACAACTAATTTTGCTGCAATAAAATCCTGCACTAAGACTCTTCAAAACGCAGGTATTTTAGTCAGCCTTTTCATCGACCCTGATTTAAAAGCTATTGAACTAGCCGCAGATATAGGTGCAGCAAAAATTGAGCTGCACACAGGTCAATTCGCCAACACCGAGCCTGACTCACAAGCACGAGCTGACAGTTTAGAGCGTTTGGATGAGGCAGCTTGCTTGGCTCATAGCTTAGGCATCATTGTTAATGCAGGCCATGGGATTAATTACCATAATATTGAGGATATTCTAACGCTGCCTCATTTAAATGAGCTTAATATTGGACATAGTATTATTAGTCGTTCTATTGCTGTAGGTTTAACTGCTGCCACAGCAGAAATGAAAGCTCTTATGGAGAGCTACACCGTCACTAGCTAAAGTTTAACTGATATTATGAGAGTTTTAGCTATCGACCCTGCCATTAGAAATACAGGGTACGCTGTAGCTGAAATTGGAGCAGACAATATCATCAAAGCCCTGGAATTTGGTTGTATTTCTATCCCTGTCAAACATAAATCTTCTGTAGCTTTACATCAAATATACGAACATATTTGTCAACTTATTGAAAAATGGCAAATCAATGAAATAGCTATTGAAGGTATTATTTTTGTGCAATCATTTAAAACGGCAATTAGTATGGGATCATCAAGAGGCCCTGCCCTTATCGCAGGTGCTAAATACGAACTCGACATCTACGAATACTCGCCCAAAGAAGTCAAAAAATCAGTCACAGGAAAAGGCAACGCTAATAAAGACCAAGTCGCTTTCATGGCTCGCTTACTTTATAAGCTGGAGGAAACCCCTCAATCAGATGCGGCAGATGCACTCGCTATTGCTCACGCTCACCTGAGCAGACAAGACCCATTGAAGCAATCTATTCTCAAACCCCGCCTTATCTAACTGTTGATAAGTTAGTTTTTTCATTTAATCGCCTTAAGCTCAATTTTCAACTATAAAACACCATGGCATTACCAAATAAACTTGATAAAAAATCAAACAAACTCACACACATCGACCAAGACGGTAAAGCAAGCATGGTCGATGTGTCTAACAAACAAGAAACCAAACGTATAGCTGTCGCTCAAAGTAAACTTATTTTTAGCACAGACCTACTCAAAGAAAGCATCAAAAGCAAAAACAACGATATCTTCAGCAAAAAAGGCTCAGTTTTTCAAACTGCTACCCTTGCAGGTGTCATGGGCTCCAAACAAACAGCCAATCTAATCCCTCTATGTCACAACATCCTCATTGATGATTGCCAAGTCGATATTACTATCACAGGCGACTACGAGGTTACTATCACAACCACCGCTACGACAGTAAGCAAAACAGGCATCGAAATGGAAGCTCTCACCGCAGCCTCCGTCGCAGCACTCACCATCTACGACATGTGCAAAGGCGCAGATAAAGGTATTATCATATCAGACACCAAGCTTATCTTAAAAACTGGAGGTAAGAGCGGAGATTACAAAACAACGTAGAGAGGTCTGATGATTACTTCATCTGCGTCGTTCTTTGAGGCTCGCAGTAGGTCTCTACAGCTTCACCTCAAACGCCTAGCATCTAAAGCAACCTCAAACCTCTTAATTTTAATAAAATATGAATAAAACTGAAGAAACAGAGGATGACTGGAATCCAACCTGCGAAAGGTTTGTTGCTTGCTTAGATATACTAGGATTTAAAGATAGAGTGGCTAATTCTACTCATGGTGAGATATATCAGAGTCTTGAAAAATTCTCTCAATTTAGAGATATAGTAGAAAGCACCAATTTACTCACTAATTCAGTTAAAGTAGTTCTATTTTCAGATTCTATTTTTATTTTTTCTAAAGATAATAGTGTAGAAAGTTTTGATGATATTGTTAAATCTACAAGCTTTCTACTAAATATCTCATTACGTGACAATGTACTTTTACCTTTAAAAGGTAGTTTAGCTTATGGTAAATTAACAGTAGACACAATAAATCAAATTTATTTTGGTCAAGCCCTTATAGATGCTTATTTACTCGAACAGGAAATACATTACTTAGGTGTTGTAACTCATCATAGTTTTGAAAAATTTATAATCCAAAATAAAGAATCATTACTTAAAAGTAATGGTGTAGACAAAATCCTTCCTATATTAGAAACTCCTTTAAAATCAAGTAATGTAAAGCATAGGAATTTTAATATAAGAAAATCTTATATAGAAAATTTAAAAAATTTAGAAAAACTATATTTAAACGTAAGTGGTAAACCAAGGATTTATATAGATAATACTTTCAAAGTTTTAGAACAGCTTGAAAAAATAAACCTCAATCAAGAGAATTAAACGTTTAGATTGATTAAGATGCTAGGCGTTTAAGGTGAAGCTGTAAAGAGTTACTGCTATGCCCTTAAAGAACAAAGCCATGGATGATAAGAATAGCTGTCTTTATTAATCACTTAACTACTCCATAAAACGAGCTAAGTGGTTAGCTGATAATTTCAGCTATCACGGTTTTGGATGCTGGAGCGGTTTATAGAGACTCGTGGCGCACAGTGTAGGCAATAGCTACTCGAGCACAGCGAAAGGTCGAAATAAATCGCTCCAGCGCCAAAAGAGCCGTTTTACTTACCCTTGCGTTCCTACCAAGAGGACAATCTCTCCCTTGACCGTGCGTTCTGAAAAGTAGACATATATCTCCTGACTCGTGCCTTTGTGATAAGTCTCAAACTTTTTCGTGAGTTCACGAGCGACGCATATAGGGTGCTCTGGGGCTAGTTTACTGAGTATTTCAAGAGTACCTAATAGTCTATGTGGAGATTCAAAGAAAATATGAGTGTGTGCATCTGCTATCGCCTGCTCGAGTTGAGTGGTGCGCTTGCCTTTTTTGACGTTTAGGAATCCTGCAAACTCAAAATGATGGCACGCCATGCCTGATCCTACAAGCGCTGTAATTACCGCAGATGGGCCTGGAATAACCGTGTAGCTAATCCCCTGCTCTTGACATGCGTTAATAAGCCTATAACCAGGATCTGATATACTAGGCATGCCTGCATCAGTAATCATTGCCATGGTAGTCCCTGCTTGAAGTTGCTCAGTTAGTTCAGTGGTTATTTTTTGTTCGTTGTGCTCATGATAGCTACGTAGTGGCGTATCTATTTCATAGTGCTTGAGTAAGCGTCCACTCTGTCTAGTATCTTCACAAAGGATGAGATCGACAGATTGGAGTATCTCTATACTACGTAGGCTCATATCACCTAAGTTACCAATGGGTGTTGGTACTACGTAGAGGGCATATTCAACCATAATTTAATTATTTGTTTCACCTAATAGCGTGTGTGAGCTACTAAAAGTCAAAAATCAATTCTGCAGCTACCTTATTAGAGATGCTTTCCAAAGCTTGTTTGACTGCCTCTTGGTGAGCCAGTATCCATGAGCTACGATTAAGGTTTGTAAGACTACTGGTCTCTTGCTGGTCTTGAGCCACGAATAGCGCCTCTTCATTGATAGTTCCAGATAATAACACTTTGTTGTCTTGGACAATTTTCCATTGAGACCTTAACCTAAGCTTGTAAGCAGCACCTCTAAGTAGGTTGTCATCTGATCTTTGGATAACACGGTTATTTTGATCAGTAATTTGAATAATGAGTGTTGCGTCAGCTGATTTTTGAGGGGTTAGCCGATAAGGTGTCTTGTGCATAAGCGCTGTATGCAGGTGGTTTTTAAAGTAAATTGGCGCTTGAGTAATAGTTGGATTTATAGAGACTACAGGAGTCGTAACATAAATACTTTCTACTCCTTCTAATTTACTAGATGTTTTCTGCCCTAATTGATAAAAGGAGCAACTAGCTATCAATAGTAGTGTACCTAAGACAACAAAAGTACGGCTAAGTAAAGTGAAAGACTTAGATAATAGTATCATAATAAAACTTATTAAAAACTAATCCCATAACCCTCACCTGTTGGTAAGAAGGCTTTTATCCAGCTATCATCTGAATCCGATACTTTTTTGGGCTGAGTTTTTATCAACTCCTCAGGAAGCGGCTCATTGGGCTTATTAAGAAAATGTTGGGCTCGTTTATATTCGTCTGAGTTTTTAGACGCTTCTTTGATGATAATAGTATCGTAAATATTGGCTGCGGGAATGTCGTTCTTAGCTCTATAAAAATCAGCAACAATTTCATAACGTTCAATAATTAGGGCTTTGACTTGTTTAACATCTTTTTTAGCTTGCTTCACTAAGGGGTGCTTAGGGTAAAGACTAAGAAATGCATTATAAGAATTTAAAGCAGCCCTAAGAGTGGCTGGATTGTGACTGCCTTTTAACGATTGTTTAAGTAGAGATTGACTAATGTGATATTGAGATTTAGGAGCCTCCTTACTATTAGGGTATTTAGTAAGGATACGTTTATCGTAAATCATAGAGCTTTCGTAATCTCCTTTTTGATCATCATAATAACGAGCTAAATTATATATAGTCTCAGATGCATAATTAGATTTAGGTGTATGTTTGATAGATTTTTCAATCATATCAAGAATGATATCAATAGGGAAATTTATAGTGAATACACCAAAAACAGAGTTTTCAAAGTCTCCTGAAACTACTGATTTAATAATTTCTCTTTGTTTATAAATAGCCTTAGCACTGTATTTAGACTGAGGAAAACGGTTAATAAGCGTTTCTAGAGTGTCAAACCCATCTTTATAATCTTCTTTGCTTTTGACTTGTAATTCAGCTAAATGCCAAAGTGATTCAGCACTGTAAATAGTAGTTGGGTATTTACGTTGAATTTCTTTGTAAGCTTTTATAGCTTTATCGCTTTTTCCATTAATTTGAGCTTCTTTACCTTTGAGGTAGAGTCTCTGCGCTTTAGTTTCAACCTGATCCTCATTGAGGTCTTTTTCCTCTAATAGCACATCATGCTTAGTTAAGTGACAGCTAGTGAGTAGCAACAAGCTTAAAATAGCAGTTAAAGAAAGTGTGAAAGTAGCTAATTTCATGTAAAGAACTATGGTTTAAGTGTTTTAGTTAGTCAATAGGTTAGTCAAATATTATTGGGCTAATTCTTGAGCTCTTTTGCTAGCAGCTACAATAGCAGCTTTGAATATTTCATCTATCCCTGCTTCATTAAATGAGTTTAATGCAGCAGCTGTCGTTCCATTAGGTGAAGTTACTTTGATTCTTAATTCTTCTGGACTATTTGGAGATTGCAATGCCATGAGTGAAGCACCGTAAAAAGTATGTAAACTCAAATCTCTAGCTAACTCAGGAGATAAGCCTACTTCTTGCCCTGCTGCTATCATTGATTCTAACATTCTAAATATATAAGCTGGTCCACTACCTGAAATAGCAGTGAGAGGATCTAATAATGATTCTTCAACTTCCACTGCAAATCCGACACTTTTTAAAAGGCTATCTACAATTAATTGATCTTCGTGTGTGGCCGAGGCACCTAGACTATAACCAGCTGCTCCAGCGCCTACTAATGATGGTGTATTTGGCATGACGCGAACTGCCCTAATACCAAATGTATTGGTTGAGCCATTGAGAAATGGTCGCTCTAAAGCACTAAGCGTTATCCCTGCTGCAACAGAAATCAGTAAATAATCACTAGATTTTTTATTTACTGTCTGACTCATTAATGATGCTAACTCAGTAAGTACTGATTCAATTTGCTGTGGTTTGACCGCTAATAGTAATACATCACTTTGCTCTAAAGTATCCTGTAAGCTATTCGCAACTCTAGCTTTAATTGAAAGTTCAGTCTGCAACTCTTGGGCAAACAACTCAGATCGGACACCTGATTTACTCAAGAGAGATAATGAGTCAATTTCAACCCCTGTTGACTCTGTTTGGTTTTTTATGAGGCAACCTTTAATGAGCGCTTGCGCCATATTGCCACAACCAATGATTCCTAAATTGATAGATTGAGTCTGCATAAGTTTAATAGTTATCTAGTGTCTTAACACCTTTTGTTGTTAGAATTTATCAGAGGTATAAAAAGTCCACAAGAATGATTTATCTTCGTTTGCTTGTTTCCATGAAACTTTAGCTTTGATAGTTTTTTGATACAATCTACGTGTTGCTTTCCAACTAGCTGTTTTATTTTCAGTATCAAGCTTTAATTTAACTGGTCCTAAACCTAATAGCTCAAGTTTGACTGAATTTATTTTAGCATCCTTTATCATGCTAAAATCTAACTTAAGCTCTGGGGTTAACGTTGTGAAAGTCTCTGGCTCTGGGAAAAGTATGAGTTTATTTTTTTCATGTTTTTGATCTGTCTTCTCAAAAGTACGGATAATAGAATTAAAATGATTATCATTATCACCATGTATAATAAAACGTGGTAAAGTTTTATTAGCTGAATTGATAGTTACAAAGTCAGGCTCTACACTAAACATCAATTGATAACCTAAATCATGAGCAATATCAAACATATCAGTCTGAAAGTATCCACCTGGATAGGCATAAGTATCAATATTTCTTCTGCTAATTTCTTCAAGTTTATTTTTGGATATTTTAAACTCTTGTTTAATAAAGTCATAGTAAGCTTTCTCATCTAAGCTAGATCGCTGTTGCTTGATAAATGGAGGTAATGGATGTGTGTGTGAATGACTCCCAAGAGAAGCTTGATCATTTAGCATCTTTAAGAGCTGAGTTTTAGATAGAGATTTACCTCCTCTATTTAAATAATTAGTGTAAATAAATAAGGTGAATGGAATTTGTTCCTTAAGTAAAATTGGATAGGCATACTTATACACGCTTGACCAACCATCATCTATAGTAATAAGAACACTTTTTTTAGGTATTTTTTTACCCGTAATTTTCCACTGTATAAACTCTTCTAGAGTAAGAAAATGTACGCCTATTTTTTTGAGTTGAGCAATCTGATCACTAAACTTTGTAGTAAGGATAGTAGTTTCTGTAGCTATACTACCATTACTAAAATCGTGATAACATAAAACCGCAACCTTAGTTTGATCTGTATTTGTTACCTCATCAATACCACTCTTACTTTGAGCCAATAAAGTACCATTTAAAAAAAAAGCTCCTAATGTAAAAGCAATCGCATGATTAATTAACCTATGTTGCATACATTTAATTTCTACTAAGTTTCATAGAAAGAAAGTAGCAACACTTAAAAGTGTAGCTTTAACTAGCAATTAAGCAGTCTCTTCTACGCCCTCGTCATCAGTAATTTTAATCTCTTGCTGTAATGCAGACGTGTTCTTACGAGCAAGTAAGTAAACTACAGGTGAAGCAACCCAAATTGAAGAGTAAGTACCTACCACTACACCTGCTAAAATAGCAAACGAGAAGTCTTTAAGAGCACTTCCACCGAAGATAAACAGAACTAATACAGCAATGAAAGTCGTTACTGAAGTAAGAATTGTTCTAGAGAGTGTCGCGTTAATAGCGGTGTTAAATATACTAGCAAGGCTTGCTTTGGTCTCAGTTACTTTTAACTGTTCACGCACCCTATCAAAAACCACAATAGTATCATTAATTGAATAACCTGCAATAGTTAGGAATGCGCCTACATGAATCAGCGTCAACTCTCCAGATACAAGGACTACCCAGCCTAAAACAATGAGTAAATCATGGAAAAGAGCAATACAAGCAGCAAGAGCAAATGAGAATTCAAAGCGTAAAGTAATATAAATAAAGATAAGAACCAAACCAATAACTAGAGCAATTAGAGATTGATTGAGCACTTGCTTACCTAATGTAGCGCTAACTTGATTCTGACTTAATTCTATTGAGTCAGCGGCTAACACAGGGTGAGCTGTACGCAATTGACTAACCAAACTATCAGCATCATCGATAGCACAACGAATAGAGAGCAAATTACCTGTAGCTGGAGAATTGAGCATTTCAACGATTGGAGAGGAACTTAACTCCATTTTGTCAATTGATGATTGAACTGCTGATTTAGCTAATTCTTTCTGACCTAATTGAAATTCAATAAGTGTCCCACCTGTAAAATCAACACCAAGCTCTGTATCCTTCTGCACAAATACGACAAAAACCGAAGCTATAATAAGTATAGTCGAAATAACGAGTGACTTACTGCGCTGCTTGATAAAGTTAAACTGCTTTTTAGGTGCGATAGAAAGGAATTTAATTCCTTTAATACTTTCTGGGAACCAAGAGAAGCAGACTCGTGTAGCAATTAAGGCACTAATGAGTGAAGCAATAATACCTAAGGTTAGAGTCACAGCAAAACCCTTTACAAAATCTCCTGCTTTAGCAAATAAGACAAAAGCAATAAGCAAAGTTGTGATATTAGCATCTATAATAGCAGAGAATGCTTTTTCATAAGCTCGCTTAACCGCCACACGTAAATTAAATCCTAATTTTAACTCTTCTCGCAAACGCTCATAAATAAGTACATTAGCATCTACAGCCACACCAATAGTAAGGATAATTCCTGCAATGCCTGTAAGAGTAAAATTAAACCCTAGAATAGACATCGAACCAAATAGGATGAGAATATTTAGAGTAAGGCCAATAAGAGCTACAAAACCAGCTAAACGATAGTAGATCAACATGAATAACAAAGTAAGACCTAAACCTGCTGTGCCAGCAATAACCCCTTGCTTAACTGTGGCAGCACCTAAAGTTGGAGAAACTTGACGCTTTTCCTCGATAATTAATGAGTTTTCAAGAGGATTATTAAGTGCAGTAGCTAACTTTGATGCTTCATCGTAAGTTCCCATACCCGTAATTTGAAAGTTTTTGCCTAAACTATCTTGTTGCAAAGTTGGAGCACTCATTACTTGATCATCAAGTACAATAGCAATTCTGTCTTGACCAGCCTCCATAGGCTTGGTTAGGGCTTTCATCATTTTTGCACCTTCACTTGTAAGCTCTATGTCCAAATTACCAGGAACAGCTTGGTTTGGTTGAGCGTTAGCAATATGTTGACCTGTTAGCGTGTTACGGTAAGCCAGCAACATTGGAATGGCTGGACCTCCATCACGACTAAAAGGGTAAACCTGGTAATTAGGTATAAATTGAGTGCCGTCTTGCACAGCTTGAGCGAGTATATCACTTTGACGATTGACACCTTTCATCTCTAGCTTAGCTGTTTTTGAAAGAATCTCAGTAATTCTATTGCTCTCCTCCTCTGAGGCGCCAGGTACTTTAACTACAATAGTGTCAACCCCTTGATGTTGAATCACTATATCTGAAGTACCTAATGAATTTAAACGCTTATTAATAACATCAATAGTGTAATCAACAGTTTGTTTAGTAATAACACTGTCAGGCTTAGCCTGAATTTTTAATGTAAAAGCTGTTCCTCCAGCAATATCAAGACCTTTCTTTAAGCGCTCATCTGGAGGAATGATAGTAAAAATAGAAAGAACCGTAATAGCTAAGATAAACCATGTGCCGCGACCTCGCTTCTGTTGATCTTTTTGAGCAAGAAAGTAACGGAAGAATAAAACAACCAATACAATTCCAACAAGAAATAAAAATAACGGGTCTTCGAAATTCATAATTTAAAAGCTAAGATGGGTGTCACACGTGAATTAAGCTTCACTCGCCGTATTTTTCGAAGCTTTAGGTATCACGCTTTGAATAGCATTTCTATCAAATTCAAGTACGGTTCCTTCAGCTACTTTAACTTTAACAGCCTTATCAGATACATGCTGGACTAGACCATGAATACCGCCTGTGGTGACGACTTTATCTCCACTTTTAAGAGCGGCTATCATTGCCTCTTTAGCTTTACGTTGCTTTTGTTGAGGACGAATGAGAATAAAATAAAAAATAGCTATAAATACGATAATAGGTACAATTCCACCAAAAGGATTACTAGGTGCTGGAGCTTCTAAAAGTAAGGTTAAATCAATCATAATAGTTTATCAAAAGTTGAGAAGATTGAGGTTTATAGATTTCTCATTAAAGGGTCAAGGAAAATAGCTGTTTTTTACATACATACTAACGCTTTTTATTAACGATTCATATTAACTGTGATTATTTACTATGTTTGTCGTAAATTTTACTTTCCATCAGCGAACAAACCCTATAAATATTTAGTTTTAACAGCCTTTACACTACCTTGAAAATCCTACTTTTATTTTCTATACTTTCAACCACTCTAATTTATGCTGCGCTTGATTCATCGGACCAATTTTCAGATGATGGCAAAACAGCTTATATTGAAGGCATGATGCACCTAAGAGGCATTCATTACCCTCAAGACAATAAAAAAGCATTAAATCTCATAAAGCAAAGCGCCTCAGCTAATCACCCTAAAGCGCAATACCAGCTAGCTACTTTTTATTACAAAGGTATCGTCGTTCCACAAGATGTGTCTAAAGCCATCTTCTGGCTAAGAAAAAGCTCCGCACAAGGCTACAAAGAAGCTCAATTAGTCCTAGACTCTCTACCTCAAAGACAGAAAAACATGGTGATTAACTCAGCCATCTCGCTAGAAGATAATGTAGAGTCCAGTTTTGAATCTAATGTAAATAATCTTAAGCAGAAAATCCAACAAAGAATTGATCAAGAACAAGGAGCAAACCAAACACCTAAGCTTTCTATTCAACAACCTCAAACAATTCAGCCCACTCAAGAAACTCAGCCCTACAATATATCTTCTACTAATATTAACTCTGATATTAACAACCTAAAACAAGAAATAGAAAATCAACTCAAACAAGAAGCATTAGATGCTAACCCATCAATAACAGCTCCACTACCTACTCAAATTGCACCTGCAGAACCTAAAGTAGAACCTAAAATAGAACCTAAAATAGAACCTAAAATAGAACCTAAAATAGAACCTAAAATAGAACCTAAAATAGAACCTAAATTAGAACCTAAAATAGAACCTAAATTAGAACCTAAAATAGAACCTAAAATAGAACCTAAAATAGAACCTAAAATAGAACCTAAAATAGAACCTAAAATAGAACCTAAATTAGAACCTAAAATAGAACCTAAAATAGAACCTAAAATAGAACCTAAAATAGAACCTAAAATAGAACCTAAAATAGAACCTAAAATAGAACCTAAAATAGAACCTAAATTAGAACCTAAAATAGAACCTAAATTAGAACCTAAAATAGAACCTAAAATAGAACCTAAAATAGAACCTAAAATAGAACCTAAATTAGAACCTAAATCAATACTTGCTGATTACCCCTTACTTGAGAGCCAGTTAATCAAAGAAAGCAAAACTTTATCTAATGGCTCCACTAATTCTACAATCGACAGTTTGAGTCAAATAACTTCAAAAAAAGACACCAGCAAGCTTGTTATCAATATCGAAAAACCAGTATTAGAAGAAATCATAAAGAATAATGCAGAAGATTTATCAGATGATGATAAGAAAATAATTCAAAATAAGATTAATGCTCCCAACACCGATAAGCCTACAGACGCTACTCAACAATTAAAACTAGGATTAAAGTACCTCAAAGGCACCATAGACACTCAGCAAAATTACAAGCTTGCTCAGTATTGGTTTAATAAAAGCGCTCAACAAGGTAACGCCAAGGCTCAATTTAACTTAGCTACCATGTATTTCAAAGGTTTAGGTGTAGATATTGATAATAAAAGCGCGCTAAAATGGTACAAAAAAAGCGCCAACCAAGGAGAACCGAATGCTCAATTTAATTTAGGTTTTATGTTTCTAAACGGTCTTAGTACTGAAAAAAATATAGATGAATCTATTGAACTCTTTAAAAAAAGCGCGCAATCAGGTGTTGCTAAAGCTCAATTAACCTTAGGAATCATTTACCTTGAAGGGAATTTACTAGAGCAAGACTTAGGTCAAGCAGCTCGATGGATTCAAAAAAGCCGTGTCCAAGGCGAAGCTCAAGCAGAAAGTATTTGGAATAAATATGAATTATGGAAGTATTGGCAAATAGACTCTTAAGTCATTAAGCCTATAAACTTTGTTAAATGCACAAGTATTAGATAAATACATTGCTAATTTAAACAGACTGCTATAGCCATAGGCTGCATTGAGATAGTTTGAAACCTAACAAAGGTTCTCAAATCATGATACTAACTAATTAACAAGTTAGCTCATTATGTTCTACACAAGCTATTTCACAGTACCAATATATATGACATCATTTAATGAACTAGGGCTATCTAGCCCATTACTCAAGGCAATTGAAGAGCAAGGATATACCAAGCCATCACCCATTCAGTCTAAATCTATTCCTGTAATCCTTAAAGGTCTCGATGTCCTAGCGTCTGCTCAAACAGGCACAGGAAAAACTGCAGGATTCACGCTACCCCTCTTAGAAAACCTTACCAATACAAAAATTGACACAAAATCAACCAAAGGTAAGCGCCCTATTCGTGCCCTCATCCTCACCCCTACTCGTGAACTAGCAGCGCAAGTTCATGATAATGTTCAAGCTTATAGTAAATTTTTGGATATACGCTCTATGGTTATGTTTGGTGGTGTAAATCAGAAACAACACATACACAGCCTACGAGGTGGTATAGATATATTAGTATCTACCCCTGGAAGGCTTCTAGACTTAGAGAGCCAAGGCTTCCTCTCATTAGCTAATATCGAAACTCTTATCCTCGATGAGGCTGATCGTATGCTAGACATGGGGTTTGTGCATGATATCAAGAAAATCATCAAACTCGTTCCAAAAAAGAGACAAACCCTACTCTTCTCAGCGACCTTTTCTAAAGAAATCAAGGCTCTAGCCCATGACTTCCTCATCAACCCTGTTATGGTCGAAGCAACTCCAGAGAACACAACAGCTCAACGAGTTGAACATAGTCTCTACCGCCTAGATAGAACCCGAAAAACAGAGCTAGCAGTCAAACTCATCAAAGAAGGAGACTGGCAGCAAGTCCTCATATTCACCCGTACTAAACACGGAGCTAACCGACTAAGTGAAAAACTAGAAAAAGCAGGAATCAGCAGCGCTGCCATTCATGGCAATAAAAGTCAAAACGCACGTGTAGCTGCTCTACGTAAATTCAAAGATGGCGGAGTACGCGTACTCGTAGCTACTGATATTGCCGCGCGTGGACTAGACATCCCCCTCTTACCACATGTGATTAACTTTGAGCTACCTAACGTGCCAGAAGACTACGTACACCGTATTGGGCGTACAGGACGTGCTGGAGCTAGTGGTGACGCCGTATCTCTAGTCGGCATAGATGAAGAAGAATACGTATTCGATATCGAACGCCTACTCAAGAAAACGATTACAGAAAAAACTATCGAAGGCTTTAAACGCAGCTCAAAACCAACAGCAGAAGATCGAGAACCACCTCTATCAGGTGGCGGACGATTTGGTAGAAACACAGCTAACAAAAGCAGAGGTTCAGGCCGAGGTAAACCCGCAGGAGGAAAAGCCCCAGGACAAAACCCAAAAGGCCACAAACCACGCAACCCCAACAACCCTGACGAAAAGCCTACTTACAAACGTCGCCCACGTAGAAAGAAGTAAAGAACGAAGAGTTTAAGGTGAATAGTTTTTGAATTAATTAACTATCTTAACCTTATAAACACTATTATTTTATTGTTAATGACTCTGTACTTTTTACTTATAGATGTCACTAATGATTAGATCTTTTTGTCTCGATTCGGGATGTACATAAATATCTGTTAATTTTCCGTTAACTACTTTTGCTTGAACAGTTGTTTTATCTGGAGTATGTAATTTGAAATCAGCGTTCCAGTTTTTTGGCCATGCGGGAAGTAAGTGTATTTTACCATCATCGCTTTGAATTAACATACATTGTAGGGCATGCATGGCTACCCCACCGTTGTCCTGATCTGGCGCATGGTCAAAGCCTTGTGCCCAAAAAGCAGGGAATTTTAATTCAGGTTCTTTCCTTGTAAAGTTAAAGACTATATCCTTTCTGGCATTATCCGCAAGTCCTAGCATAGCAGCATTTATGGCATCTTGGCGCCAGCATCCTGTTCGTTTAATATCTCGAAGTTCATAGGTGGATTTGGCAATTTCGAGGTCTGGTTTCCCTATGCCGTACAATCTGTAAGGGTAAACAGCATATAAATCTGGGTTTTCCGAATTTTTTCTTTTAATTACCTGTTCTCCTTCATAGGGAAAAATCACCTTCTTATTCTTTTTCATTCCAGTTGCTACAGGAGGTATAGTACTAGCTATTTTTTTCCAACGTTCTCTCTGCTCAGGAGTTGTATGGTTTTCCGGCAAGTTTAATAGACCTTTAAGGACAAAATGCAAACCTGCTATATCTGGAGTGGGGTTGGTTGTGCCCCAAAAAGATTCTAGTGAGTTGGCATTTTTTATTTCGAGCTTTCCAGTTTCATTTTTTGGGAAGTGTTCGTCATAGAAAGTTACTGCTCCATCAACTACAGGCAACAAAGTTTCCTCAATAAAAGAATCATCTCTAGTGTATTCATAATAATCAATCATCATAGCGCTTAACTCCAGGATAGTGCAGTAATAGTGCAATGTATGACTTTGTTTTTTTGACAGTTTTTTATTAGTGAGCCCACCCCAAATATCTGTGGTTTCCTTGACGTAAAAACCATTATGACCATAGTATTCCTGAACCAATTTGGAGTTGTATTCAACCATATTACGATACATGCTAAAAAGAGGCTGCATTAGATCAAAATCGCCAGATGCTACCATTGGCCAGTAAGATGCGCGTGTGTTTTGAAACCAGTATCGACCACCCCAACGCCTCATATCAGGAGTTAGATCTATTTCTTCTTCTTTATGAACTAGCTTACGAAAAATAGTATAAAGAGAACCGTTAAACTTAATTGGATAATCTCCTCTACTCGTGCAACCATGAATAAACCTTTGCAAAATATACCCTCTAGACACTGATTCTGCATCTTTATCACCAGTTACAAATATCCAACTTCTATTCCAAAAATTACGCCACCAATCGATATGTTTTTGTTTAGCGATGTCAAAAGAAATAGAGTTTGTTTCTGAAACCTGTTTATTCATTTTGTCTATCCATTGCTCAATAGTATCTGTAACTTGAACAAATGTGTGTACTCTGACATGATGATTCTTTGAAATTTTTGATACCAGTGTTGTTTGGTCTCTAGACACCAGCCCATCGCCTTCAATGAGAGACCCTATTGTGTTATTATGAATAGGAGTGTTAGGTCTATTCACTCGATAGTGCCATACAATTTCATCTGTAAGTCCTTCCAAAAAAGTATCAACTCCAATAGAATCTCTTTTTTCTGTTCTCCATGATTGTGCATGAACAGTCATCTTGGTGGGAGCATCAGTATTTGTTTCTATATGAGTAACATTTGCATTTGCGTCCGACCATATTTGAAGTTCAGCTTTTTCTGATTTCAATACAATTTTACCTTCACTAAGAACCAATGATTGAAAGAGATTCTGTGCACCTTTGAAAGGATTTGGTTCTAGAGATATTCTCACTCTCCCAACACTCATCATTCCCTGAAAGAAAGACTTTTCCTCACCCCAGGCATCATTCTTACCAATTAGAAATACTAAATCACCATTATTCTCAGTCCATACGTTTACCCCAATATCACCATTGCCAATGGGCATGGCGTCCAGGGAGGATTCTCCTAATTCCTTCCAAGTGACATTATATTTCTCCAACTGACTGAAAACTTCATTGTTAGAATAAGAAAAAGTAAAGCTCAGTGAGATAAGTAAAATGACTATATTTTTGATGCTGAGTATGGCAATTTGTTGTTTTTTCATAATAAGTAGACAGTTAAAAAAGTATCTTTCTTTAAAATACTTTTAGATGCCTAAAGTGAGGTTTAAGAATACTCGTCTGAATAGTAATGAGATTTAATCATCAAAATAAAACAGATTTTCTTAATTTTTTCCAAATATTTATAGTAATTATAATTAATAAACGTAAAAAACTAAAAAAGCCAGTGAGTAATTAAACTCACTGGCTTTTTTAGTTAAAAGGTAATTCGTATAATTACGCTTCTTTTGTAGTAGCTGCTTCTTCTTTTTTCTTAGGTTCAGCGGCTGCTGTTGGCTTAAGCTTAGGCTTGCCTGCACGACGTGTAGCAGCTCCAAAGCGTTTTTCGTACTTGTCGATACGACCCTCTGTATCCACGAACTGGTTTTGACCAGTAAAGAACGGATGAGAGTCTGATGTTACACCCATAGAGATGATGTAATGCTCTACGCCATCAATAGTTTCAGTTTTACCTGAAGTGGCTGTTGAGCGAGAAACGAATTTCTTACCTGTAGTGATGTCAAGAAAGACTACAGGATGATAAGTAGGATGTAAATCGGCTTTCATAATAATAGTTTAAACTCTAGTTTGACGTTCCAACGCCAAGTAGGGACGCATGATTTATGTAAAATACCTGTTAATGTCAATACATTTTTAGCTTTTTCGTATCAAAAACCTATAATTATTTTCGATTGAGTAAAAACTCTTTGAATGTGTTGAAATCTTTGCTGAGAAGTAAGGCTGTTTTTTCTTTATCTTGTAGATTTAACAGAGCCTGTGGGATTTCAATACTGTGCTCTGGTAATGCTTCCTGCATGATTTCTAGGAATTTGGCTGGGTGTGCTGTACCTAAAACGATGGTGTTAGCCTCTGGATGCTCACTGAGGTATTCTTTAGCTGCTAGGTAACCAATAGCAGTATGAGGGTCTATGGTGTAATTATAGTTAGCTTTCACCTCTCTGACTCCTTGGTAGTTCTGTTCATCATCACAGAAATAACCTGAGATATCCGCACGTATGGCTTCTAAATCATGTTCATAAAGTTCCTGTAATCTGACAAAATTACTCGGAGCGCCGACATCCATGGCATTAGAGATGGTAGCTATCGAAGGTACTGGATGATAAGCACCTGTACTTAGATAGTCTGGTACGACTTTATTGATATTAGTCGCCGCTATAAAGTGAACAATAGGTAAGCCTATTTTCTTAGCAAATAAGCCTGCACAAATATTACCAAAATTACCACTAGGTACAATCATGACTGGTTCTGCCTTGCCTGCCTTGAGTTGCTCACGCACCGCATCAAAATAGTAAACCATCTGCGGTAAGAGGCGTGCAATATTAATCGAGTTAGCCGAGGTCAATTTGTACACAGCCTGCAATTCCTTGTCGACAAAGCTGGCTTTGACCAGTGCTTGACAGTCATCAAAAGTGCCTTTCACCTCGACGGCATGGATATTAGACCCGAGTGTGGTGAGCTGCTTTTCTTGTAGGGGGCTGACCTTGCCCTGAGGGTAGAGGATAATGACTTCTGTACCTTCTACTTGGAAAAAAGCATCTGCCACAGCGCCACCAGTATCTCCTGATGTGGCTACAAGCACTGTAAGCGGCTCATTGTCATCACGAGTGAGGTAGCTCATCATACGAGCCATAAATCTAGCTCCAAAATCTTTAAAGGCCAAGGTAGGCCCATGAAATAGCTCCAAAATACCAATAGAGCCATCTAAAGCGACTACAGGAGCAGGAAAGTTAAATGATTCTTCGGCAATACGCTTAACAACGTCAGCAGGGACGTCATCTTGCAACATGTGAGCGAGCATCTCCCCTGCCATTTCTGATAAGCTCCATTCTTGCCATTGATCCCAAAAGCTAGCTGGAAGATGCTTAATACTCTGCGGCATGTACAAGCCTTTGTCTACAGGTTGAGCGTTGAGAATAGCTTCTGTGACATCGACCAAAGAATCACGGTTGTTAGTACTATAAAAAGGCATTTTAGAAAGTGAAAAGTGAAAAACTAACAGCGAAGAGTTGAAAATGTAAGCTACTTAATAGATTTCTTAGCTGTCTTAACGGAGGAAACTAACATTGCAATTAATTCCTGACAATCAATTTGCAAGCTTTTATATAATTTTGTTGGCAGGTGGCTCGTATCTTTAAGTAAATTTAACCAGTATTCCGTTTCATTTGCCTCTTTTAAAGCTATACTCATCTTGCTAATGAAATCAGCTTTGCTTTGAGCAAATTCAGCTTCTCTAATGAAAGCTCCTATGGCTGTTCCGCTTTTTAACACCTGTTGACTCAGCACCCAATCTTGATGATTCTCTTTTAAGTAAGTAGCTAAATTAACTATTCTAATGGCAAAAGAATAACTCTTATCTCTTAAAATGCTTTCACTCATTATATATTACATAGTGCTCACTTTTCAGTATTCACTTTTCACTCTTCACTACCTTAGCTCCGTCAAGGTTCACTGTTGAAATATAAACGCTAGGGTTCAAGTCACTCCAAATAGAGCTTATACTATCTGCTATAGCTTGAGCTTGTTGTTGAGATTGACTCAAGGCAAACACACTAGGTCCTGCTCCAGATATATTAAATCCTAATGCACCCTGCTCCATCACAGCTTGTTGTAATTCACTAAATGCTGGAATGAGTTGTGAGCGA
>Ga0209533_1000749_pt1 | contig 30840 bp, 30 predicted proteins | sample COG_04_FD_184748 | JGI IMG/M metagenome (GOLD analysis project Ga0209533, IMG submission 184748) | Pelagic Microbial community sample from North Sea - COGITO 998_met_04 (SPAdes) (version 2) | ecosystem: Environmental > Aquatic > Marine > Neritic zone/Coastal water | place: Helgoland, sampling...
TTTTAAGATTATCAAAAAGCCAAATCTCTCGTAAATCATGGTATGGAAAAAAGAAATATTATAAAAAATTTTGGATATGTTTCAAGAATGGATAATTTACAAGCACTGATATTAAATCATAGACTAGATAATTTAGACGATCTAATTTTAAAGAGAAGAAAAAATGCAAGATTTTATTTTGATAATTTAACTAGTGATATTTTTATTCCTGAAGAAAAGACTCATGAATTTAATACATATCATACCTTTGTAATCCAAACAAAAAAGAGGAATCAATTAAAAAAATATTTGGAAAAAAATGGTATACCTTCATTGATACACTATCCAGTACCAATTCACCTTCAGCCTGCTGCAAAATTTTTAGGTCATAAAAAAGGAGATTTTCCTATGACTGAAAAATTATCAAACACAATGTTAACATTACCAATAAATCAAGAGCTTAAATTAAGTGAGTTGAAATATATTGTCAAAACTATAAACCTTTATTTTAGAAGATAATTTAATTACTGTGTCAAAAAATAGAATATACCTATTTATATTATTTTTACTCTTAGCAATTTTATATTTAATCACACCAAAAGAGTGTACAAAAAAACAGTTTTGGTCCTCAATAGATGATTTAGGATATTCACTTATCAAATCTTGTTATACTAATTACAATATAAAAAAATCTATAAAAGATAAGTTATCTAAAAATCGATTTATCTACAATGTTGCAGCTAAAATAAAAATAACTTTTTTCAAAGACTTTGCAAAAGATAGAGATTTAAATTATTTACCATTTAATGGAGATAGTGCAAATTACTATAATGACATTTCTATTCCACAAAATATAAAAGCATTAACAAATTTAGAGTTAATTCAAATTTCTAAAAATTACAAAAATAAACCCAATAAAGAAAAAAAATTTCAGTCTTGGAAAAGATCCCATGCAAATAATTGGAATAATAAATTTTTTGATACAAGTTTAATCAATAAAAATAATATTGATAATTTAGAGCTTTTATGGAAGTTTAATTCAAACGATTCTAATGACAAAAATCTTTGGAAGCAAAATATTGGAGCTAACCCAGTATTTGATGATGGTTTGTTATATTTTTTATCCTCTGATTGGTCTCTTAATGCAATAAATGTTGTAACGGGCAAATTAGTTTGGAAAAAAAGTTTTTTAAAAAGTCCTGGTAGAAGAGGATATTTGTTAAATCATGAAAATGATAAAATTTTTTTATATATAACAAGTGGTGGAAGATTATATAAAATTGATGCTAAAAATGGTACTTTAGAAAAAAGTTTTGGAGACAGTGGATCTGTTGCTGTTGGCTTTGTATTGGCGGCTCCAATAATATATAAAAATCAAGTAGTTTTACTCAATGTAAATAAATTACAAATATTGTCATATTCAATTAAAAATGGTGATTTGCTTTCAAAAAATCAGATTCATCCTGAAAATGAAAATCACTATGCCACACCTTGGTCTGGTGTTGCATTGGATGATGAATCGGGATATCTTTTTTTTGTAACTGGAAACCCCAAACCAAGTTTATACGGAGTTCATAGACCTGGAAAAAATCTTAATTCAAATAGTATAATTGCATTTGATCTGAATAAAAAAAAAATTATTTGGAGTTTTCAAGAAACAGCTCATGATTTATGGGACTTTGATTTGTCCGCACCGCCAATTTTAGGAGATATAAATTTTAAAGATAATTTTATTAAAGTTGTTATAGTAACTTCAAAAACAGGAAACACATTCATTTTTGAGAGAAATTCTGGCAAAACTTTATTTGATATTAATTATAAAAAGGCACCAAAATCAAATATTCCAGGAGAAAAAACTGCTAATTATCAAATTAACAATCAATTACCAGAACCATTTGCTCAAACAGAATTTAAACTAAGTGATTTGAGAAAAAAATTTATAGAAGAGGATGGTTATCTAAAAAAATTTAAAAACAAAAGCATTTGGGGCTGGTTTGAGCCCCCAGCACTTGGTAAAGAATTAGTTTTATATGGGGTTCATGGAGGTAATAACTGGTATGGGTCTAGTTTTGATCAAAAAAAAAATATTTTATATATACCATCAAACAGTGTTCCATATAAAATTGAAATGTATTTAAAAAGTCTCTCAGAAACTAAAGAGGAAAAGTTTCCAAAGGAATTAAAAAATATTTATAGATTTTACAACAATAATTGCTCAAGTTGCCATAAAAAAAGTAGAAATGGTGTGATCGAGACTTTCTATGAGAAAATTACAAATAGAGTTCCTTCAATTGTTGGTATGACAAAATATGATAGTTTAAAAGATAATTTATACAATTATGATAATTTTATAAAAAAACATAACTCTTTAAAAAAAATTATTAATAAAAATAATTATAGTGAATTGATTAAACTTTTTGAATATTGGGATAATTTACTTATAGAAGATAAAAATTTAGAATTTTCAGGATATTGGGCAAAATATGTGGGCGATGATGACATGCTTATAACTAAGCCACCATGGGGGGAGATAATTGCTTTGAATATTGAGAGTGGAAAAATAGTATGGAGAACACCTTTTGGATACATGAAAATTGGTTCAAAAGAAGAGCAATTAGGAACCATGAATAATGGCGGTCTATCATCTACTTCATCTGGTTTAATATTTGCCAATGGAACAAACGACTCTTATGCTATAGCACTAGACTCAAGCAATGGTAATGAACTTTGGAAATATAAGATGGGTGCACCAGGATCAGCACCACCCATTCTCTTTAGTTACAATAATAAGTTTTATGTATCTTTTATTTCAACAGGATTACAATATTATAACTCTAAAGAAAAAAATTTTTCTATTTACACTTTTGGACTTAAGTAAATATATAAGTTTGTAATTAATCTATACATTTAGGTTTTATTAATTATAATAATTTTTACAAAATGCCTAAATTATCTATCAATTTGTTTTTAAAGCTTTTGCTATTTATTCCATTCTTAGTGCCGATTATTTTTATAATTTTAATCAAAAAATTTGTTCTTATAAGATTTGGAGAAATTGAAACCAGAGCAATTGGACACTATGGTTTGCCAATAGAGATTTATCTTTCAGAAAAAGATTTAGGATTAAATAATACTAATCAAAAAACTTATGACATTTGGATTAGAAACAAAAAAGTTGCAAATAATTTTTTGTTAAAAAAATGGAAAACTTATTTAAATATTTATCCCCCTTATTTTAAATTGATTTGGATTTTTTTTAGAAAATTTAAATTTGGAAAAGATTTTTTAATTCCTTATAGACACTGGATGGATTATTCTGAAAAATGGCCCAACGTCGGTAGTCAAATGAGAGATATCCATGGAGTTCTCTCTAAAACCAAAAGTCATTTAAAGTTTACAAATGAAGAAAAAAAGATAGCCGATCAATTTTTTAGTAAAAATAATATTACAGATAAGATAATTATTTTTTTTGCAAGAGACTCAAACTATAGAGAAAAGAAACTATCCATAACTGTTAATGAAGCTGAGATAAGAAACTGTTCTATTGATACATACAAATATACGATTTTAAATATGATGAAAAAATATACATGTATAAGAATGGGCTCAGATCCGGAAAAAAAATTAGATATTAAAAATAGAAAATTTATCGATTATAGTTTTTCAAATTATAAATCAGACCTAAATGATTTATATATTTTAAGTAAATCTCATTTTATAGTGTCCTCTGGTAGTGGATTTGATCAACTAGGCATTATGTTTAGAAGACCTGTTGTATTGGTGAATGCTGTTGAGAATGAATATCGATATAATCCAATTTTTAATTCTCCAATAAAACTGTTCATACCAAAAAAAATTTTTTCTCATGAAAAAAAAAGGTTATTAACATTTAGGGAGATATTTGAAATAGGTGCACATAATTTAAACATGACATCAAAGTATATTGCCAGAAAGTTATCTGTTATTAATAATACAGCTGAGGAAATAAATGATGTTGTGATGGAAATGGATAAGAGACTAAGTGGAGATTGGGAAGAAACGCAGGAAAATATTGATTTACAATCAAAATATTGGCAAATTAATTCATTTAAAGATATGCCAAAATTTGAATGCAAAATCGGATCTAAGTTTTTGAAAAATAATATTAATTTGTTAGTTTAGAATATAATAATCTAGAGACTTTATGAAAACCAAAACATTTTGCTTTGACCTTGATAATACTTTGTGTGATACAGTCAATAGTCAATATGAAAAATCTAAACCCAAAAAAAATGCAATCAAAACAGTGAATTACTTATTTGAAAAAGGACATACAATTAAAATAAACACAGCTAGGTATATGGGTAGATCAAATGATAATTTGAAAGATAAAAAAAAATTACATATAAAAATATCTAAACAATTAAATAAATTTGGTATTAAATATCATAAACTATTTATATCCAAACCAGCTGCAGACATCTATATAGATGATAAAGCTTATGGGTATAATAAATCTTGGGTAAAAAAATTTAGAAAGTATTAAAGTAAAATTATGAATAAAATAAAATTTGTATCTAATTATATTGAGGAATATTGTGAAAAAATTGTATCTGCTGAAACTCAAAAAGACAAGATAGTTTCAATATGTAATCTATTGATAAAAGTAAAAGCTAAAAATACAATCCATATATTTGGAAATGGTGGAAGTGCAAGTATTGCATCACATTTCAGTATGGACTTAACTAATAATTCCAATTTGAGATGTCTTAGTTACAATGATCCAGCTATAATTACTTGTTATGCAAATGATTTTAAATTTGAAAATTGGATATCAAGAGCGATCACAAAATATGGAAAAAGTGATGATGTTTTAATATTAATTTCGTCTAGTGGGACTTCTAAAAATATGGTTAATGGTTTTAAAGCAGCTAAAAAAAAAAATTTTGACAAAATAATTAGCTTTACTGGATTTAAAAAAGAAAATTACTTGAGTAAAAACAGTGATATTAATTTTTGGATTGAATCAAATACATATAACATCATAGAAAATGCCCATCAATTTTATTTGTTAATGATAGTTGATTTAATAAAAAAACTTAAACGATAACCTGGATGTATCGCAGTTTAATAAATAAGTTTTATGAGTTTTTTTTAAAAAAAAAATTTATCGTAAAATCAAAAAAAATTTCTATTTTAATTAAAAAAATCTTACCTAAAAATTATTTTTTTTATATTATTGATGTTGGTGCAGGAGGCAGATATTTGCCTTCAGTATTAAATTTTGATGGTTCTAGTAAAGTTTTTATGATAGATCCAAATGACAATCTGAATACGTCTTATAATAACTTATTAAAAATAACTGTTAATAAAAAAAATATTATTCCAATTAAAGAGGGCATACATAAAAAAAATGGTATAATAAATTATTATCAAGCTAAAAAATCGACAGGTTCTAGTTTCATAAATTATGATGATGATTTAAAAAAAACTAAAAAAAAAGTTCACACATACCAATATTTAAAAAAAAAATATAAAATTTTAAAAGTAGACATATTAAAAGTTGATATTGAAGGTCTTGAGTTAAGTGTACTTAAAGATGTGCTATCTTTTAGTACACCACTTATAATTGAGGTAGAGGTGAATTTTAAAGATTCAGTTTTTGGAGACACTTTTACAAGCATACATAGTCTTTTATCAAAAAAATATTTTTTAAAAACTGGATATCCTACATTTAAAAAAAATGAAAATAAATTTAATGGAAATTTATCACCATTTAGACAAGGTAGTTATGCCTCACCATCATTTAGAAATCCAATAAATCAAATGGACTGTTATTACATTTTAAAGAAGAAAAATTATAATATATACGATTTATTACTCTTGATAGGCTACGGTTTTTTTGATGAGGCAAAAAAAATCATAAAAATTTTAGATAAACAATTAAATATAAATGAAAGAGAAAATTTAAAAAAAATATGTAATTATTTTCATGAAAAATAGAACTTTATTTTTAATTATCGAAAGTATTAAAAACCCAAAAAAGTTTTTTTGTGTTTTATATAAAAAATTGTTTTCAATCCCATCATTAGAATTTTTAAGAAAAATTAAGTCAAAAAAAATCAAATCTCTCTATTTAAACTTTTGGTTTTTTTTTTCTAAGAAAAATAGTAATTTCAAAAAGATATGTTTTAATGTTTCAAAGATAAATAAAAAACGAGTATTTAATTTTAATAAAAATAAATTACCAGAGGAGGAAATTATTGATTCGTTATCTAGTAATGGCATTGTTGTTATAGAAGATATTTTAGTTAAAAAAAATTTGCAAAAATTAATATCTTTGATTGATGAATTAAAACAAACACCATATGATTTGGGAAAAAATTCATATTTACAAAAAGCTAAAAAAAAAATATCTGAAGATCAAAAAAGAGAGAGATTAACTTGTGATTTTAATAATATTAATTTTGAAGAGTTAGACTATCTTTGTGAAAGGATATCTTATTTATTTTATGGGAAAGGCCTAATTCCAACAAAGTCATTATATATTGACAAATGTTTAGATATACCAGAATCAAAAATCCGTGGAGACAATTATTTGCATATTGATAGGTTTTTACCTAATTTGAAGATTTTATTTTCACCTTTTGAAGTTACAGAGAACAATGCACCATTTATTTATTCTCTAAATAGTCATAAAATTAATGGTAATTACAAAAAATTTATATTAGAAGCTAAAAACTTTGATGAAACGGACGTAGGTGCAGATAATTATATAAAAAATAAATCAACTATAACTTTAAAAGAGAATAGTGCCATTATTGCAGTGACAAATGGTTTTCATGGAAGAACTTCATTTAAAAAAAAAGGTGAAAGAGTTATATTATTTCACCAATTTAATAGATCATTTGATAAATTGAATTATTTGAATTTTTAGTTACGACAAAAACAATACACTACAATTAAAGAGATGAGTATATGATTAATAAAAAAATTGCAGTAATAGGTATAGGATATGTGGGGTTACCCTTAGCTGTAGAGCTAAGTAATCATTTTAATGTAATTGGTTACGATGCAAATAAGAATAAGATTAATAATTTAAATTCTGGAACAGACCTTAATCAGCAATATTCTGCAAAGGAAATTAATAAAAAGAATTTATCGTTCACAAATGATCAAAATAAAGTTAAAAATTCTAACATTTATATCGTCTGTGTGCCCACGCCAGTTACAAAGAAAAAATTACCAAATCTAAAATATTTAAAAAAAGCTTCAATTTTAATTGGAAAAACTATCAAAAAGAATGAAACAGTTATATTTGAGTCCACAGTTTATCCTGGTTGTACAGAGGAAATTTGCATTCCATTAATTGAAAAATATTCAAGTTTAAAAATTAATGCTGATTTTTATTGTGGATATTCACCAGAAAGAATTAACCCAGGAGATAAAATTAATAAATTAAGTAATATAAAAAAAATTATAAGTGCTTCATCAAAAAAAGGTTTAAAAATTGTAAGAAATATTTATGAAAAAATAATATTTGCTGGCTTACATGAGGCCGAAAGTATCAAGGTGGCAGAAGCAGCTAAGATTTTAGAAAATATACAAAGATCGATTAATATAAGTTTAATTAATGAAGCCTCTCTAATTTTTAGAAAATTAAAAATTAACACTCACGAAGTCTTAAATGCAGCTTCAACTAAATGGAACTTTATAAAATTTAAACCTGGGTTAGTGGGGGGACATTGTATTGCAATAGATCCATACTATTTAACTTACAAAGCAAAAAAAGTTGGAATAAATCCAAAATTAATATTGTCTGGACAGAATATTAACAATTATATTCCATTACATATTGCAAAAAGAGTATCAAAAAAAATAAATTTAAATAAAAAAAATAAAAAAAGAATTTTAGTATTGGGTCTAACTTTTAAAGAAGATTGCCCAGATATACGCCACAGTAAAGTATTTGATATAATTGATAAGTTAGTAAAAAATGGAGCATTGGTAGATGTTTATGATCCCTGGATTAAAAAAAATGTTTTAGAAAATAAAATAAAATTTAAAATGATTGAAAGTCTAAAAAATAACAATAAAAATAAATACGATTCTATTATATTAGCCGTTTCTCATAAAATTTTTAAAGAAATTGGTTTTAAAAAAATTAAAACCATAATGAAAAAAAAGTCCTTTTTCTTCGACGTAAAAAGTTTGTTTTACAAAGAAGAAGGTGTTGAGTGTTTGTAAATGAATAAAAGATTAAACGTCGGTGTTATTGGTTTGGGAGTAGGAAGCTATCATCTTAATAACTTAATAAACAATAAATATGTCAATGTTATATCAGTTTGTGATTTCGATAAAAAAAAAATAAAAAAAATAAAACTTAAATATCCATCTATACACACTTCAACAGATTCAGATGTACTTTTAAATAATAAAATAATAGATTTTGTTTGTATAGCTTCATATGACAATCATCATTGTACGCAGGTATTAAAAGCCATTAAAAATAAAAAACATGTTTTTGTTGAAAAACCAATTTGCACTAATTATTCAGAATATAATAAAATTAAGAAAGCTTTAAAAAATAATTATAAAATCAAAATTTCTAGCAACTTTGTTTTAAGAAGGTCGCCGCAATTTTTGAAATTAAAAGACATGATCCAAAAAAAAAAATTTGGAAAAATTTACTTAATTTCAGGAGAATACAATTATGGGCGAATTAAAAAAATTATTACAGGTTGGCGAGGTAAAATTCCAATATATTCCGTCACTCATGGTGGAGCAATTCACATTATAGATTTAGCGCTTTCATTGATTAAAAAAAGACCAATTAAAGTGGTGGCTTTAGGAAATAACATTTCAACAAAAAATACAAATTTTAAAAATAATGATATTACTTCCTCTTGCATTGAGTTTGGTGATAAAATGATTTTCAATGTCGTTTCAAATTTTGGGTGTGTTATGCCTCATCATCATACTTTTAAGGTTTATGGTACAAAACTGACATTTATTCAGGAGTTCGATAACGTTAAAATTTTTGAGTCAAGATCAGCAGATAAAAAGATTGTAAAGTTAAGTAAATATTATTCCAATTCAGATAAAAAGATTATTCTTGAAGATTTTATCAATTCAATAGTAAAAAATAAAAAACCTATAGTAGATAGAAATGATGTTATGAATTCTATGGCAATTTCTCTAGCAATTGATAAGTCTATTGCTTCAAAAAAACCAGAAAAAATTAAATATTAAAATGACAATTAAATATCCTTTTGGAAGACCAATTTTAGGAAAAAGTGAAGTAGATATAATTAAAAAAGTTTTGGATTCTAATATTTTAGTACACGGCCAAACAAGTTTAAAGTTTGAAAATATATTTAAAAAATTTACAAAATCAAAAGAAGCAATAAGTGTTTCCTCATGCACAGCGGGAATGCATTTAACATATCTTGCATTGGGACTTGGTAAGGGTGATGAGGTAATTGTACCTGCTCAAACTCATATTTCCACAGCACACTCAGTAGAGCTTACTGGCGCTAAAGCTATTTTTATAGATTGTGAATTAGATACCGGAAATATTAAAATTTCGGAGATAGAAAGAAAAATTAATAAAAAAACCAAGGCAATTGCAATAGTTCACTTTCTTGGAATACCTGTCAACATTACTGAAATTAAAAAGATTGCAAAAAAATATAATTTATTTATTTTAGAAGATTGTGCTTTAGCAATTGGTGCAAAGTATAATCAAAAACATGTTGGAACAATAGGAGACGTGGGAGTTTTTTCTTTTTATCCAGTAAAACACATAACAACAGCTGAAGGTGGAATGATAATAACAAATAATAAGTCATTTGCAAAAAAACTTAGGTTGTTAAGAGCTTTTGGCGTTAATAAAACCTTTTCAGAGAGAAAAAAAGGAATCTATAACTGCGATTATCTTGGTCTAAATTATCGTATGAGTGAAATTCATGCTTCTATTGGTTATATTCAAATGAAAAAATTAAACAATTTTTTAAAACAAAGAAAAAAAAATTTTAGTCTTTTGGAAAAAAAAATTAGACATAACAAAAATATTAGAATTATAAAGAGTAATAAAAACTCATTAGTGAGTTCTAATTATTGTCTAACAGCTATTTTAAAGAATAAGATTTTAAAGAAAAGAGATGAAATTATGAAAAAAATTAATCAACTTGGAGTTGGTACCAGCATATATTACCCTCACCCGGTACCACGAATGAACTATTATAAAAAAAAATATGGTTATCAAGCTCTTAAATATAAAAATGCAGAAATTATAAGTGACAATTCCATTGCATTTTCAGTGGCACCACATTTAAAAAAAGATGATATATCAACTATTTCAAAAATTATAAATAATGTATTAAGGCTGTATGATTGATAAAAAAATAGCAATAATTGGAGGAGTTGGGTTCATTGGTCATAACCTTGCACTCCACTTAAAAAGATTAGGAGCAGAAGTCTTTTTAATTGATAGTTTGGCTGTCAATAATATAAATTCTGTAATAGATAATAAAGATAACTTACCAAACCCTGAGCTTGCATATTCTTTTCTCAATGAGAGAATTAAATTAATTAACCAAGAAAAAATTAAATTATTTATTCAAGATGCAAGGGATTATCATGCACTATCAAAGATATTAGACTCAATTAAACCACAAATTGTTATACACCTCGCTGCAGTTTCACATTCAAATAGATCAAATAAAGATCCATACTCAACATTTGACCACAGCCTAAGAACACTGGAAAATGCTCTTGATTGTTCAAAAAATAAAATTGAACAATTTATATATTTTTCATCAAGTATGGTTTACGGAAATTTTAATGAAAAAAATGTTAGTGAGGACACAGAGTGTAATCCGATTGGTATTTATGGAGCGTTAAAGTTTTCAGGTGAAAAATTGGTTATAGCTTATAATCAAGTTTTTGATTTACCATATACAATCATAAGACCTTCTGCTTTATATGGGGAGAGATGTATAAGTAGAAGAGTTGGGCAAATTTTTATAGAAAATGCAATTCAAAATAAACCGATAATTATAGATGGCGATGGCGATGATAAACTAGATTTTACTTATATAAATGATCTGATGCATGGAATAGAAATGGCGATTAGAAATCAAAATTCAAAAAATCAAATTTTTAATATCACCCATGGAAACGGTAGACCTATAAAGAAATTAATAGAAATATTAAAAGAAAACTTTCCAAAGATAGAAATAAAAAAACAGGAAAGAGATAAATTGATGCCAGAGAGAGGAACACTTTCAATTGAAAAGGCAAAAAAATTAATTGAATATCAGCCCACATGGATACTGGAAAAAGGATATAAAGAATATATTAACTGGTATAAAAATATTTTTTTATCACAAAAAATATAAAATGAAATCAAAGAATTTTTATGGTTTAAGTGATACATTTATCGTTGCAGAAATAGGCAATAATCATGAGGGCAACTTTCACAATGCAAAGAAATTGATAGATAAGGCGGCAGAAGCAAAAGTTGATGCAGTTAAGTTCCAAACTTTTAAAACTGAAAATTTTGTGTCTACTTCTATAGATAACGAGAGAAAAAAAAAATTAGATAAATTTCAACTAACAATGAAAGAATTTACAATGCTTTCAAATTATGCAAAAAAAAAAAAATTAGTTTTTTTTTCAACTCCATTAGATATTGAGAGCTGTAATTATTTAAATAAAATCCAACCAATATTTAAAATTTCATCTGGAGATAATAATTATACTAGTTTAATAAATAAAATATTAAAATTTAAAAAACCAACAATTATCTCAACAGGTATGACAAATTTAAAAGACTTAAAAAAATTAGATACTTTAATTAAAAATAAAAAATTTAAAGCTAAATTATGTTTTTTACATTGTGTTTCTAGTTATCCTGCAACTTTTAAAGAACTTAATTTAAATTCTATTAGTTTTCTTAAAAATAAATTTCCAAATTATTACATAGGTTATTCTGATCACTCAACAGGAATAGAGGCATGCATTAATGCAGCAGCACTAGGTGCAAAAGTAATAGAAAAACACTTTACACTTAGCCATAATTTTTCAAATTTTAGAGATCATCAGTTATCAGCCAATCCAATAGAAATGAAAGAAATGGTTAGAAAGATAAGAAACATCGCAATCATGAAGGGAAAGTTGGATAAAAAGATAACAAAAACTGAACAAAAAAACCAAAAAGCTCTTAGACGTTCTCTTGCTGCAAATAAAACACTAAATCCAGGACACATTATAAAAAATTGTGATTTAATTATGTTAAGACCAGCAAATGGATTTAAGGACGATGATCGTAAATTAGTCATAGGAAAGAAAGTTAATCAAATAATTAAAAAAAATGAAATTATATTAAGGAGAAAGTTAAATTGATAATTGGAGTGATACCCGCAAAAAGTGGGTCTAAGAGATTAAAAAATAAAAATATTAAATTTTTGCACAATAAACCTCTAGTTTATTGGACAATAAAGTATGCCAAAGCGTCAAAACTACTAGATAAAATATATGTTTCAACTAATTCAAAAAAAATTGCCTCAATGATGAAAAAATATAAGGTACCTGTAATAATAAGACCACTTAAACTTTGTGGTGAAACGCCAATCATAGATGTTTACAAACACGCATACAAAAAAATCAATAATCAAATTAAATTAATAGTAGGTTTGCAACCAGATCACCCCGATAGAGTAAAAAAATTAGACGATGTGATTAAAATATTTAAGAAAAAAAAAGCAGATTTTCTATACAGCGTTGATAAAGAAAATAATAAAAATGGGGCTCATTATATTCTTTCTAAAAATGTTTTACTTGGTGGTAAAATTAAAAAAAAAGTTAAAGTAATAGATAATTGTACAAATATTCATTTTATTAAAGATTTAAAAAAAGCAGAGAAAAATATTAAAAAAAATGAAAGATAGATTAAAAGTTTTAAGTTCAGTTAATTTAGACTTTGATGATGATATTTTAGAAATACTAAAAAAAAAAGTTAACTTAGAGTTTTCAATTAATTCAAAGAAAAAAACTTTAAAAAAAATAGTTGACGCTGACGTTTATATAGCCTCAGCAGCAATTAATTTAAATAAAGAAGATATTAGAATTGCAAAAAATTTAAAAATAATATTAAGCCCATCCACAGGTACTGATCACATTGATATTAATGAAGTAAAAAAAAAAAATATTAAATTTTTTCATATCGCAAAGGAAAGAAAACTACTAGATGGCTTTACAGCAACTTCAGAATTGGTTTTTGGTCTTATTTTAAATCTAAACAGAAAAATCATACCAGCTTCTATTGATGCAAAAAAAGGAAAATGGTCCAGAGAAAAATTTTCAGGCTTTCAACTAAAAGATAAAACTTTAGGAATTATTGGTCTTGGTAGGCTAGGTAAAATTACAGCAAAAATTGCAAATGGATTTAGTATGAATGTGATTGGTCATGATATAAAAAAAAAAAAATTGAGTAATGTAAAAACCGTAAGCTTAAATTATCTATTTAAAAAATCTGACATAATATCTATCCATATTCATTTAAATAAGAATAATGAAAATTTTATTAATAAAAATAATCTGTCCTTGATGAAAAAAAATAGTATTATGATAAATACTAGTAGAGGAAAAATAATAAACGAAAATGACTTAAAATATTTTTTGGTAAAAAATAAGAATTTTAATGTTGGTCTAGACGTTATAGATGGTGAGTGGCTAACAAATAAAAAATTGTTACAACACAAGTTAATTAGATATTCAAAAAACAATAAAAATTTACTAATTGTGCCGCATATAGGTGGCTCAACTTCAGAATCTATCTATGGTGCAAGGGTTTTTATGATAAAGAAGTTGTTAAATTTAATTAAAAATAAGAAGTATGGACTTAATAAATAGCCTTAAAAATAAAAACTTTAAGTTGTTAGACTGGTTTACTAATTCAATCTCTTTACCAAGTTTGCAAAAAGATTTACCACTTGGCCCTTATTTCAATTTTATAAAAAAAAAAGCAAAAAAAATTCCAGGAGATATAGTTGAATTTGGTGTATATAGGGGTGACTCAATAATAGCTACAGCTTTATTATTAAAAAGAAACAAAATTAAAAAAAAAATTATTGGCTTTGATACATTTGATGGATTTTTAAAAAAACATAGAAAAGATGACGTTAAAATTTTTAAAGATTTATTTCTAAAAAAAGAAATATCTCCAAAACATTACAAATGGATAGAGCTTAGAGAAAAGGCTTTAAAATTAAAATTAATTGAAAACCATGAGTGGAAAAATACATCTTTTAAATTTGTAAAACAAAGAATCAAAAAATTTAAGCTCCAAAAAAATATTGAGTTGATCAAGGGTGATATTGTTAAATCCGTTAAAAAGATTAAGAAAAATCATAAATATTCTGTCGTTTTTATGGACTGTAACTTATATGAACCACATATTGCAGCTTTAGAACATTGCTGGAAACATCTATCAAAAAAAGGTACTATTTTTTTAGACGATTATTTTTCTCTGAAATATCCAGGTGCTAGAATTGCTGTGAACGAATTTTGTAAAAATAAAAAGTTGAAGGTAAAGAAAGTTCAATCTTATCCAGGTGACTTTGAAAGATATTACTTAGAAAAGAGTTAATGATGAAATATTGTAAAAATTGTATTTTACCAAATACAAGACCAGGTATTTTTTTAAATAAAGAAGGAATATGTTCTGGCTGTTTGGGTCATGTTAAAAAAGATACTTTAATAGATTGGAACCAAAGAAAAATAGATTTTCTTGAAATAGTTTCGGAGGCAAAAAAAAAATCTACTGGTTATGATTGTATTGTACCGGTGAGTGGTGGAAAAGATAGTTGGTATCAAATCATTGTTGCAAAAGAAATGGGGCTAAAGGTCTTGGCAATAACCTGGAAAACTCCAGCAAGAACAGAGATTGGAAAAAGTAATTTATCAAATATGTTGGAATCTTTAAAAGTAGATCACATAGATTATTCATTTTCTAATGAAACAGAAAAGAAATTTTTAGTTGCGGCATACGAGAAAACTGGAGTATTGGGTCTCCCGATGCATTTAGGAATTTTTTCAATGTGTACCAGTATGGCAATAAAATTAAAGATACCACTTGTGATATGGGGTGAAAATTCTCAACTTGAATATGGTGGTACAGAAAATGAGCAATTGGCAACAGATCTTAATGATGACTGGCTAAACAAGCATGGCTGTATGGAAGGTACGTCAGCAAATGATTGGGTAGGAGTTAACAATATTACAGTACAAGATATGGTCCCATATCAGATACCAAAAGTTAGGGATTTTATTCCAAAATCAATTTTTCTAGGATCATTCATTAAATGGAATTCTTTCGAAATTCTAAACGAAGTGTGCAAGCATGGTTTTATTTATGAAGAAAATAAAGGAAAAGTGGGAGTGTGGGATTTTGCTGATATTGATTGTAACTTTATCTCCCTACATCACTTTCCAAAATGGCACAAATTTGGTATGACGCGCTCATTTGATAATCTATCAATACAAATAAGATACGGCATGATCACCAGAAATGAAGCTATTGAGACTTTAAAGAAAAAAGGATTAGGAATACCAAAAAAAGATATAGAAATTTTTTGTAAATTTGTTGAAAAACCTGAAGGTTGGTTTTGGGAAATTTGTGAAAAATATAGAAATACAGATATATGGTATAAGGATAAAGACACATGGAAAATAAAAGACTTTTTAATATCAGACTGGAACTGGATTGAAAATTAAAAAAATAAAACCACCAAGAAAATTTCAAGTTGGGCGTGTAAAAAATAAAATTTTTATCAAAGATGTTGCTCAAATTAAAGTTAATGCTGGAGAAAAAGTTAATATAAATAAGAATGATATAAATGTAGAAATTCTGCCTTGGGGGTTTTTGATAAAAAATGAACTTGTTAAAAAAACTAATTCTAATTTTATATTTGCAGGATCAAATGAAAATAAGATTCATTTACTAGCTTACAAAAAAAATAAAAAATATTTTTTTTTCGATTATTGTAAAAATGAAAAACTTAAAAAAATCCCAATTAAAAAAATTATATGAATTTAAGAAAGAGAAAGAAAAGTGTAGATTTGAGCTTAAATAAAGATGAACAAGTAACTTTAAAGTTTTTACAATCAGAATATGATATAGCAAGAAAATCATGGGGGTATTATGTTACACCTTCGTTACAAAAAAGATGCAAATCAAACAGCTTAAATGGTGTAATAATTTTTAATAAAAAAAATAATCAGACTAATTTTGTTTTAGTTAATAGCAAAAAAAAAACTCTTTTCAAAAAATATTTAGATAGTAATGATTATAAGATCATCACATGGGTGAATGATAACAAAAAATTTAAAAAATTTTTCTTATAAAATGTGTGGTATTATAGGTATTATAGGAAATCAAATTTCTAAAGAGTATTTGAATTCTGAGAAATTAAAGCTAGCTTTAAATCATAGAGGACCAGATTTTACTGATCATATATTTATTGATCCAATATTTTTTATTCATAATAGACTTTCAATAATTGATTTAGATAAAAGAGCACATCAACCTTTTTTTTCTAACGATAGAAGTAAAGTTATCATATTTAATGGTGAAATTTATAACTACCAGGAAATAAAAAAAGAATTACTTAATAGTTATGAATTTAAAACATTAAGTGATACAGAAGTTCTTTTGGCGGCTTATGAAAGATGGGGCACAAAATGTTTAGATAAGTTTAAAGGAGCATTTGCATTTTGCATATATGATTTTAAAAAAAAAATTGCATTTTTTGCAAGAGATAGGTTTGGCCAAAAACCAATTTTTTTTTGGAAAAATAAAAATAATTTACATTTTGCATCAGAAATAAAAGGTTTGATAGCATCGGGTTATAAGGCGGAGCCAAATTATCAAATATGGTATGATTATTTAAATTATGGAAAAACAGATCATAGTCGTGACACATTTTTTAAAGATATATTTCAATTGTTGCCTGGAGAATTTGCAATTTTTAAGACTAGTGAAGGTATAAAAATCAATAAATGGTACAAACTTGAAGATAATATCTCAAATAAAAATAATTCACTTAATATCAAAGGTAAAATATTAGATAAACTGAGCGAGTCAATCGAGCTTAATTCAAGAGCAGACGTGCCTTTGACGTTATCTTTATCTGGTGGTTTGGACTCATCAATTTTAATGTCACTGGGATTAAAGAATAAAATTTTTGACAAAAATCCAAGATGTTATTCTGTTGTATTTGAAAAAGATTTTTCAGAAAAAGAATATATAGATAGCTCAACTAATTATTATGGTTTTAAAAGTAATTTTATAAATTTTTCACAAAAAGAATTTAAAGATTCAATTGAACCCATGGTGTGGAGTTTAGAGTCTCCTTCTGGAGGTCTTATGAATTGTGCATTAGCAAAACTTTGTAATCACATAAAAAAAGATAGATATAAAATAATACTTGATGGAACAGGATTAGATGAAGGGTTTGGAGGTTATGAAATACACCACCTTAAATATCTGTTAAATCTAAAAAAAATTGATGCAAAAAAATTTGATATTTCGTTGAAATTATTTAGTGAAAATTGGGGTATACCAAATGAAAAAATAATAAATAAACTAGATTCTATGCAAAATGTTATTCCAAAAACTATTGATGGATTTGACATGATTAATTTTCATTTAATCAATAAAAATTTTTCAGAAAATTTCAAAAATAAGAAAAATTTTAAAAAAATTAATACTGGTGATTTAGTTAAAGATTCACTTATAGAATATATACAGCAAACAAAAATCCCTAGAAACAATAGACTAAAAGATAGAATAAGTATGGCATTTGGTTTAGAACTCCGCTTGCCATTTTTAGAGCATGATTTATTAGAATATGCTCTGTCACTAAATACAAAGTCTTACTTTCTAAATGGAAAGTCTAAATCAATATTAAGATATTCAGTAAAGAATTTTGTACAAAATAGAGTTAGGAAAGCAAAAAAATTTTCAATCCAATCACCACAAAATACTTGGCTTAAAAAAGAACCAATGAAATCATATATTGAAAACCTTATTAACTGTAAAAATGCTAAAGATAGAAATATTTTTGATATAAAGAATCTAAAAATTGAATGGCAAAAGTTTTTAGATGGAAAATTTGATACTAGTTTTTTTATATGGCAATTTATTAATACCGAAATGTGGTTTCAAACTTTTATTGATAAGAGCAGTGAAAACGTAAATAAATCTTTTAATTTTGATTGATGAAATTAGCAATTTTTTGTAACAATTCGAGAGGTCTAGAATTAATTAAATATTTAGAAAAAAAATACAGGATAGAATTAGTAATCATTGCTAAAAAAAACTTAGATAAATCAATATTAAAATATATTAAAGATAAATTTTTTTTTAAAATAGTCAGGGATGTAAATAGTTCAAATATTTTTAATTTAATAAAAAAAAAAAATATTGACATTAATATAATTGCTGGTTTTCCTTATATATTAAAAAAAAAAATAATAGATTCTTCAAAATTTGGAACAATAAACTTACATGGTGGTAAACTTCCTTATTACAGAGGCGGGTCCCCTTTAAACTGGCAAATAATAAAGAATGAAAAAAAAATAGGCCTTTCAATTATTAAAATTTCAGAACAAATTGATAAAGGACCCTTAGTTGCCAAGACTTCTTTTATTCTAAAAAAAACAGATAATATTAATGATGTTAAACTTAAAAGTTTTAAATTTTTTAAAAAAATAATAATTAAATCAATTAATAAATTTATTAAAAAAAAATTTTTGAAAATTGATTATAAAAAAGGTTGCTACTATAAACAAAGGAATAAAAATGATAGCCGAATCTATTTTAATAAAATGACCAATCTACAAGTTTATAATATGGTAAGAGCATCAAATCATCCTTATAATGCTTTTTATTTCATTAAGAATAAAAAAGTATTATTAAAGAAAGTTATTATTTCTAAAATTAAATTAACTGGTGAAATAGGCAGTATTTCAAAAATTAATAATTTCATCTTTATTAAGTGCAAAAGAGGTACAATTAAAGTATTAAAATAATTATACTATGAGTAATAAAAAAATTTTAAGTCCATATTTAAATTTAAATAGATTAAAAAATCCCAAAGATGATTTTAAAAATTGTATTAAAGTTTTAAAAAAAAAAACTACATTAAGTGAAAAAAAAATAATTGATATAGGTTGTGCCAATGGAGAATTTTTAGATTATTTTATATCTAAGCACCCAAAAAATACTTATGTTGGTGTTGATATCAGCCCATCTTTTTTAAAAATTGCAAAAAAAAATAAGAAATTGAAAGATGTAAAGTTTATTAAAAATAATTTTAAAAATATTAAGATTAAGCCAACATTTGATATAGCTATTTGTATGGGTGTTTCTCATTCTATTAAAAACATCAATGCATTGATTAATAAACTGTCCTCATTTGTTAAAAAAAAAGGTATTGTAATTATAGATGGTTTTTTTAATGACTATGATGTGGATACTCAAATTTTCTTTAAAGATCATTCAAGCATAAATACCAAATGGCAGAATGATTTTAATCATTTTTCAAAAAAATCTATTATTGGTTTTTTAAAAAAAAAAAAAATCAAAAATTTTTCATTTCATGAGTCCATTTTAAAAGTGAATATTCCTAAAAATCACAAAAGTAAGCCACATCATTTTGTTTGGACTGAAAGAATTGCTACCAAAAAAATTGTTACTAATGGAACAAATATAATTTTAAAAAGACAATTTTTATTATTTATAAATTAAAATTTAATCAAAATTAATGGACTTTAAAAACGCTAAAGATATTTTTATAAAACATAACAATAAATATTTAAAATTTAAAAAAATAAAAAACACTAAAAAAAAAATTTTAATTGAATTTTCAAGATGGAGTTCTTTGCATGTCTCGAGTTCATATTTGCTTAAGGTTTTGCAAACTAAATTTAATGCAAATATAGTTACATATCTTGGAAATCTTAATTTAACTAGACCAATTAAGATGTCTTTGTTTGATAAAATTAAATGGTTTTTTGGAAGCCTTTTCTCTATTAGGTATTTTGGAGTATTTAAATCAATAGGTGCATCCGAGTTTTTATGGCCTGATCTAAAATCAATAAAAAATTCTAAAACTGAAAAAATTTATCAAAAGATTTACTCAAAAATAAAGAGCAAAAGAGATCTTGAAAATCTAAAGATTTATAATATTTGGATTGGCGATCTAATTTATGACTCATATTTGAAATATTATAATGAAGAAACAGTTGACATTTTAAGTCTGAAATTTAGGAATTATCTCAAAGACCAAATTGGCTTATTCCTTTTTTGGTTTGAATATATTAATCAAAATCAAGTCAAAGCTTTTATAATTAGTCATTCTGTTTATTCATTTGCATTACCTGCAAGAATTGCAATAAAAAAAAATATCAAAGTTTATGTTTGTCATGGTGAATATTTATATTCTTTAGACAAATCTAATTTATTTATTAGAGCTAATTTTTTAAAAGCAAAAGCAACATTAAAGAAGATGGATAAAAAGATATTAAAAATAGGGTTAAAAAAAGCTAAAAATAGAATAGAGTCTAGATTAAAAGGAAAACGTGGATATGATCTTTGGTGGGCTAAAAAAAGCTCTTTTGGAATAATAAATCAAAGAAGAGTTCTTTCTAGAAGTAATAAATTTAAATTTCTGATTGCTAATCATTCCTTTATAGATAGTCCTCATGTTTATGGCAAAAACTTATTTCCAGATTTTTTTGAATGGTTAACTTTTATTGGTAATATTTCACTAAATACAGATCATGAGTGGTATTTAAAAACCCATCCCTATACTCATGAGAAAGAAGGTACATTTACAAAAGATGTGATAAAAAAATTTCTAAAAAAGTATCCTAAAATTAAATTAATTCCATCAACTGTCACTCATAATCAATTGGTTAAAGAGGGAATTAATTGTGTTTTAACTGTCTTAGGTAGTGTTGGTTTTGAATATGCCTATATGAATGTGCCAGTTATTAATGCATCAAAAAGAAATCCACATATTAATTTTGATTTTAATATTCACGCAAAAAGTTTATCTGATTATAAAAATCTGCTTATAAATCCCAAACAAATTAAATTAAAAATCAAAAAAAATGAAGTTTTGAAATACTATTTTTTAATGCATATTTTTTATACCAGAAATTGGTTTTTTGATAATTATGAAAAAATGCAAAAAGAAGTAAAAAATCAATATGACCAAGAAGTCTACAAGTATTGGATCAAAAACGAATTTTCAATTCTAAAACATGAAGAAGTTTTAAGTGCCATAAGCAAATTTGTTGAATCTTCAGATTACAGGTTAACTTACAAACATCTGAATAAGAGTTTTTTTGATGAAAATTTTTAAGACTAAATTATAAGTAAATAGATTTTGAAAAAAATTCAATTATTAAAGAAATTATGATTAGATCATTATTACCATTATTAAATTCTAGAGAAAAATTTCAACTTATTTATGTTGCTCTCGGTGTTGTAATAACCTCTTTTTTAGAAGTATTAAGCATAGGAATTTTTTTACCTTTAGTGGCCATCTTAATGGAAGGTGATCTTAGTTTTTTTGGCTTAACTATAGAAAATTACTTACATTCATATGACCAAAGTATAATGGTTGTTTTTGTGTGTACTTTTGTAATTGGAATATTTATTTTTAAGAACGCATATTTATATTTATATAATTATTCTATAAGTAAGTATTCAAGAAATATTCAACAAAGAATATCATACGATTTATTTAAGACATACTTATATGAACAAAATTCTGTTTTAAATGAAAAAAATATAGGAACATTAATGAGAAATATTAATGCAGCTGGAATTGTTGGATTATATTTAATTAGCTTTTTAATGTTAGTTATTGAGATTGTAATAATTTTAACAGTTATGATTTTTCTCTTAAAAGTAAATTTTGTTATTACTTCAATTGCTTCATTAATCTTTTTATCTTCAATTCTAACATTATTCTCTTTAACCAAGAAAAAACTATTTCAGTTTAATTATTTGAAAGAAAAATATCAATCAATTGTAAATCAACACACAATACAATCATTTAGTTTAATTAAAGTAATAAAAATTTTTAATAAAGAGAAATTAATTTCAAAAATTTTTAAAAATTCAAATTTTGAGATGTTAAATAATAGCTTTAAGAGTGATGTTATGCTTCACGTTCCAAAATTGTTAATTGAAACATTGGTTGTAAGTAGTCTGTGTATTATTATCATTTATATGATTTGGTCTGGAAGTAGCAGTAAAGATATAATTCCACTTATAACAATATATGCAGCTTCAGCAATAAGACTTATGCCTTCAGCAACTAGAATTATTTCGTCATTACAAAGACTAAAAACATTTTTACCATCTTTAATGATTATCTCGGCTGAATATAAAGCTAAGCAAATAATTGATGAGAAAGTTAATGGTAATAACTTCATATTTTCTAAATTAGAATTTAAAAATGTTGATTTTGGATTTGATAATAAAAAATTAATTTTTAAAGACCTTAATATAAAAATTAAAAAAGGTGAGGTAGTTGGGATATTTGGAGATAGTGGTGCAGGTAAGAGCACATTTGCTAATTTAATTTCAGGTTTAATTTTTCCAACTAAAGGAGAGATTATTTATAATGATAATATCACAAACAATTTAAATAAAAATTTGTCTCCAATCATAGGATATGTTCCACAACAGACTACACTTTTTGATGATACAATTTGGAACAACATAACTTTTTTTGAAAATAAAAAAGATGATCAATCAATTAAAAAATTTGAAATAGCTGTGAAGCAATCAAAATTAAAAGACTATATAAACTCACTTCCTGAAAAAGAGGATATGAAAATAGGAGAAGGATTATCAAAAATTTCAGGTGGTCAAGCTCAACGCATAGGTATTGCAAGGGCTTTATTTATAAAATCAGACTTCCTTATATTTGATGAGTCGACAAGTTCTCTTGACTCTGAAAATGAAAAAAAAATTATAGACACAATATATTCACTTAAAAATTTAAAAACTATTATTATTATTTCACATAAACATGAATTATTGCATAAGTGTGATAAGATTTATCAGATAGTCTCTAATGGGATTCATCAAAAATCATAACAATGAAAAATTTTAAATCACAGCCATTAGTTTCAATTATAACTATTAGTCTCAATTCTGAAAAAACTATTGCCAAAACAATAGAAAGTGTAAAAAATCAAACATATAAAAATATTGAATATATTATTATAGATGGAAAGTCAGAAGATAAAACAATTGATATAGTTCATAGTTATAAAGATAATATTTCTAAAATTATCAGTGAAAAAGATGATGGTATTTATGATGCATTTAATAAAGGATTAAATTTATACAAAGGTGATTTAATTGGATTTGTAAATTCTGATGATGTTTTACTACCTAATGCAATTGAAATATTAGTTGATTATTATAATAGATATAAAGATAAAGATTTTTTTTTTGGATCAGTAAAAAAGCACTGGGCAATTTTGTACGGGTATAAACCTTGGAAGATTTTTTATACATGGAGTTTTTATTCCAGTCATTCAACTGGTTTTTATATTAAACGTGAAGCAGCAAAAATAGTTGGTCCTTATAATACTAAATATAAGTATTCTGCAGATTATGATTATTTTTATAGAATGATTGTTAAAAATAAATTAAAAGGCGTAGGAACAAAAAAAAATGAACTGTTCGGTATTTTTTCAAGGGGAGGTTTTTCAAGTAAAATCAATTTCTATCAACATTTATGCGAATGCACACAAATACGCTTAGACAATGGACAAAATAAACTAATTGTTTTATTAACATTTGTCCTAAAATACTTAATGAATTATAGAAAATTAAATAAAAATTAAAAAAATGGTATTCAAAATATCTTGTAGAAATTGTAATAATTATAAATTTGATAATTTATTTTCTCTTGGTAACCTATTTTATACTGGAAAATTTCCTTCAGAAAAAAAACAAAAAATACCTAAAGGAAAAATTTCTTTAGTTAAATGTAAATCTTGTCAACTAGTTCAATTAGATAGAAAATTTAACCCAAAATATCTTTATAATAAAGATTATGGGTATAGATCAGGGATAAACAAAACAATGACAAATCATTTAACAAATATTTCGAAAAAACTCACAAAGTTAACAAAACTAAAAAAAAATGATTTTGTTTTAGATATCGCAAGTAATGATGCAACATTGCTAAATTCATATAAAACTCATGGAATAAAAAAAATAGGTATCGATCCAATTATAAATAAATTTAAAAAATTTTATAAAAAAATAGATTATAAAATTCAAGATTTTTTCTCATTTGAGGCAATTCAAAAAAAGAAAATAAAAAATAAATTTAAAATAATTACAGCATGTGCGGTATTTTATGACATTGATAAGCCTAACAAATTTTTAAAAGATGTATCACAAATAATTGATCAAGATAAAGGCGTTTTTTATTTAGAATTTCAAGATCTACTTTCGATTATTAAAAATAATTTATTTGATACAATTTGTCATGAACATCTAGAATACTATTCTTTGAAAGTAGTAAAAAATATGATTGAAAAAAATAACATGAAAATCATAGATATATACAAAAATGATATAAATGGAGGTAGTTTAAGTTTATATATAGCCCATGTAAATTCAAAATTTAAAACTGTAAATAAAAATATTAACAAAATAATAATTGAAGAAAAAAAATTTAAACTTAACGAAAAAAGGACTTATATTAATTTTTATAATAAAATAAATAATATTAAGAAAAAGTTATTAAAAATTTTAACGAATTTAAAAAAAAATAACAAAACAATACATGGGTATGGTGCATCTACAAAAGGCAACGTATTATTGCAATATTTTAAAATAGATCATAATTTAATAGACTATATAGCGGACAGAAATCCTGCGAAAAATAATCTTTATACACCCGGAACTAAAATAAAAATAATTACAGAAGAAAAGTCCAGAAAGCATAAACCAGACTTCTACCTAGTTTTGCCGTGGCATTTTAAGAAAGAAATTTTAATTAGAGAGAAAAAAACAATTAATAAGGGTTCAAGATTTATTTTTCCTCTTCCAAATTTAAAAATTGTTTGATGAAAACAGCTTTTTTTGTATCTGGATTAGGGTCAGGCGGAATCTATAATCAAACTAAGGGCTTACTAAAACTTATTAAAAACCTAGAATTAGATAATAATGATCATATTTGCATTATTACTGATGAAAAAAAAATCTCTTTTGATTTGGGTATAGATGATATTGAAATAATTTATTTTAAGAAAACTTTTCTGAAAAGATTGATGTTTAGTTTAGTTGAGATTATTAAAAAGAATAGATTTATAAGCAGAGAATTGATTCTTAACCCTTTCCAAAATTTTTTGAAAAAAAACAAAATTGATCTTTTAATTTTTGTTCAACCGTCATTTTATTCGCTATATTGTGATGGAGTACAATTTATAATAAATATTTGGAACACTGAAATTAAAAAATATTATAATTTAAAGGAATTTATTAATGGTAAATATGAATATCAAAATAAAATTATAAATTTTTCAGTTGAAAAAGCATTTAGAATTATAGTCTTTACAGAAAAAAATAAAAAAGATCTTCAGGAATTTTATAATTGTGAACCTGAAAAAATAGTAATTCAGAATTTAACACCAATCCTTCCCAACGTTTATGAAAAACATAAAGATAAAGATTTTTTAAAAATATTTAATGGTTTAAATTTAAATTCTGAATTTCAATGGTTTTTTTACCCAGCACAATTTTGGCCACATAAAAATCATAAATATTTAATAGATGTTATGAACGATTTGATTAAAAAAAATAATGATAAAATAGGATTTATATTTTGTGGACCTGATAAAGGAAATCTAAATTATATTAAACAAACAATTAAAAAAGAAAACCTAGCTAAGAATATTAAAATTTTGGGATTCATTACTGATGATGAAATTATTTCAATTTATAAGAATTGCGTCGCAGTAATTATGCCCACTTGCTTAGGAAGATCTAGCCTGCCGTTATTAGAAAGTTTATTTTTTAAAAAAAAGATATTTTATTCTAAAGGAACTCTAGATAATCATCTTAAAAAATACGTAGAGGAATTTGAACTAGATAATCCAGCCAATTTATCAAGTAAATTATTAGAATATATTAATAAAAAAGATAAGAAATCTTATGAAATAGATTATGAAGATGAATTTAATGAAAATAAATTTAAAAGAAATTATGAAAATATAATTAATGATTTTAAAAAACTAATGAGAAAAATGGAGAAATGTTTAAATAGAAAATGAAAATTTTAATTACAGGCGTCGCTGGATTTATTGGACATTCTTTAGCAATTGATTATTTAAAAAATAAAAATAATACAATAATTGGAATCGATAATTTTAGCACGTATTCAGGTAAAGATATAAAAAGATTTAGAATTAAAATTTTAAAAAAAAGTAAAAATTTTAAGCTAATAAATATTGACATAAAAAATAAAAAAAAAATTGATTTATTATTTAAAAAAAATAATTTTGATATAGTGGTGCATCTAGCAGCTGAGGTTGGTGTTAGATATTCAATTATAAGACCTGACAAGTATGTAGAAGCTAATATCAATGGTTTTTTCAATATAATTGACAGTATAAAGCACAATCCTCCAGAAAAATTTTTATTTGCCTCTTCAAGCTCTGTTTATGGTGACTCAAAGGTGTTCCCTTTAAAAGAAAATTTGAATTTAGAACCAATTAACATGTACGCTTTAAGTAAAAAAAATAATGAAGAAGTTGCCAAAATTTATTCAAAAAAATATAAAACTAAATTTATTGGACTAAGATTTTTTACAGTTTTTGGTGAACGTGGAAGACCAGATATGTTTTTTTTTAAAATGATCTTAAGTGTATTTAAAAATGGAAAACTTTATTTAAATAATAGTGGTAATCATTATAGAGATTTTACGTACATTAAAGATGTAGTAATTATTTTAAGAAAATTAATTAGTTTAAAAGTAAAAAATAAATATGAAATTTTAAATATTTGTTCATCTAGACCTGTTTTTTTAAAAAAATTTATAAAGATATCTGAAAAATATCTGAAAAAAATTAATATAGTAAATGTTCCTTTGCACCAAGCTGATGTCTACAAAACACATGGCTCAAATACAAAACTTTTAAAGCTAATTAAAAAAATAAAATTTACAAATTTAAATACTGCAATTAAAAATACAATAGCGTCTTATAAAAAAGACAAAATTTATAACCAAAAAAATTAATTATTTAAACTTTATCTTTAGTTAATAATGTTTTAACTAAATCATATATTGAATATTTAGGCTTCCAGTTCAACTTTTTAATTTTAGAAATTTTAACTGATTTTAATTTAATTTCTTTATTTGAATATTTATCTTTATTTATTTGAATATAATTTTTATAATTCATATTCTTTAATTTAAATGAGTACTTAATTAGTTCTCTTAGGTTAACTGACTTTCCAGTTGCTATGATATAATCATCCGCTTTTTTATGTTGATTAATTTTATGCATTGCAACAACATAATCTTTAGCTAGTCCAAAATCTCTATAAAGATCAATATTACCCAATTGTAGTTTTTTTTTAAAATTATTTCCATTTAGGTAATTAGTAATTTTTTTAATAAAATTTAAATTAGATCTGTATTCAGAGTCATGATTGAATAAAATTCCTGATGAAATATTAAGATTATAAAAATTTCTCATATACTTTATATAAATCATAGATATATGTTTTGAAAGAGCATAGGGATTTTTGGGTTTTCTCGCAGTCTTCTCATTAATCATCTTCGTATTTGATCCAAATATCTCACCTGAACTTGCATAGAATACTTTAGGTTTTATCTTATGAATTATGCAAGAATCAATAATATATGTGAAATATGTAAAATTTGTATTAATAGTTTTAAGGTGATTTTTAAAAGAATAGTATGAGCTAGATTCACCTAATAAGTAATAAATTTCATCTGGTATTATTTTTTGAAGTAAATTAAATATTAATTTTTTGTTTAAACTTTTAGAGTAAAACAATTTTACTTTATTATTTAAGTTTTTTTTTTTATTTAAATTTCTATAATATCCATAAACTTGATAGTTTTTTTTAATCAAGTAATTACTTAAAAAAATTCCATCCTGTCCTGTGATGCCAAAAATTAATACTTTTTTCATCTATACTAATTTATTAATTAATTTTTTTAAGATATTTTTAAAAGAATATTCCCTTGAAATTATTTTTTGACTTTTGTTTAATGTATTCTTTAACTTTCTAACTATTGTTAAACCACTATGGAGAAATAAAAATTCTACTTTAATATTTTTTTCATTTACACTTAAAATATCGATAATTTTAAAAAAAGTTTCTTTATTATTATTTTCTATCCATTCATTATTTCTATCTTTGTTTTTAAGGTAAGGTATCCAAGAAATATCATCAATTATGAACAAGCCATCTTTTTTTAAAAATTTGTAGTAATAATAAAAAATTTTTTCAACGTGTTTTGCGGTGTGTTCAGTATCTAAAAATATAACATCAACAGGAAAATCAACGTTTTTTTTTATCAACATAAAATCATCATCTCTGCAATTTATAAATTTCCAATTTTTTTCATTAAAATGGTGAGAATAGTCAATACTATCGACTGAGTAAAGTTTACCATTCCTTTTATTACAAAAATCTAAAAAGAGTGCTGTTGAAATACCCTTGTCAACTCCAAACTCCAAAATTTTTATGTTTTTAATTTTATTTTTTCTAAGTTTTTCATTAATAATTGTGTTTATTTTTTCAAAGGTAGACACATTTTGATATTTTTTTTTAAATTTTTTAATGCTCATTGATGATCGTTTTATATTTAAATTGAGCTAATTGTTATACATTAACTATTAAAATATAATATTTTAATACAAAACTATATCAAAAAAAGATAAATGAATCAATTTAGAACAATATTAATACTAGCTAGTTTGTTAATTGTTTTATTTTTATATAAAGTTGACTTCAAACAAGACTTGATATGGAATTTAAAAAATAATCTTCATCCAAAAATAATTTTTCAATTTAAGAAATTTTACCTTATCTATTCTCATGATTTTAAAAAACAAATTATTTTAGAAAAAAAACAAGATCGAAAAATTATAAGCTCAAAAAATCGTGAATTTAAATTATCAACATTTAATAATAAAATTTTTAAAAAAAATGGCCCCAAAGTATTTTTGGAAATTTATAATAATAATTTAATTGCAATTACAGGCACAGGACTACTAAGTCATACTAAAATACAAAATTTCATAAATAATCAATTAAGTTTAAAAATGATACGTAACAATCTTAGAGATATATTTGAAACAGAAAAAATTATTGAAAATACGGGAATAGTTTTAAATATGAAAGTTTTTAGAGATGATATTTATATTTCATATGTAAATGAAATTAAAAAAGATTGTTTTAATACTAGTGTTTTAAAAGCTAAATTAAATTTTAAAAAAATTATCTTTGAACCAGTCTTCAGCCCAAAAAAATGTGTTAAAAAATATAATCCCTATGGTGAGTTTTATATTCTTGAAGCTGGTGGTGCTTTAGAATTTATAGATGAAACAAAACTATTTTTATCTACAGGGACATTTAGATATAGAGATTTAGCTCAATTAAAAGACAATATTTTTGGTAAAATTTTAATGATTGATATTAATAAAAATTCTAACAAAGTTATATCAATGGGTCACCGAAATGTTCAAGGAATGTTTTATGACAAAAAAAAAGATATTTTATTTTCTATTGATCATGGCCCTCAGGGTGGTGATGAAATTAACTTAAATTTCTTTCCCCTGAATAATAAACTTAAAAATTATGGATGGCCAATCGCATCATATGGAGAGCATTATGGTGGAAAAATAGATAAAAACAAAAAGAAATATGAAAAGGCCCCATTATTAAAATCACATAAAAAAAATGGATTTATTGAACCACATAAATTTTTTGTACCATCCATTGCACCAAGTGATATTTTGAGTATTCCAAAAAAGTTTGATAAAAATTTTACTAATAATATTTACATATCATCACTTGGGTTCAAAAACACCAAGGGTAGAAGATCTATTCACACTTTTAAATTAAATTCTAATTTTGAATTAGAAAACCATGAAATAATGCGGCTTGATGATAGAGTTAGAGACATGGAATACTCAAAAAAAATTAATTCGATCTTTTTATTTTTAGAAAAAACAGCATCAATTGGAATTTTAGAAAAACTTTAATTTAATTAAGATATTTTTTTTAGAATAATCATTCTAAACGGAGACCAATGTTTTGCAAATGGTGTAAGAATTTTTTCTAATATAAATAAAATAAATACTAAATATGATGGAAATAATTGTTTAAAATTTAATCCTCCTGATAAAATATATCTCAATCCATTAATAATATATTTTTTTTTAATTACTTTAAGATTTTTTCCATATTTTTTCTCAAATATAAGTTTATCTCTTTCAAATATATTATGTGACAGCGCTTGATTTGCATCCGATAAAACTCCCCCCTTATCTTTTTTGTCCCACTCAGCTTCATTTGTATCAAAATACTCATCTTTGTGAATATTTTTTGCAATAAAACGAGATAGTAAACCATTATGAGGTTCTATAAGAATACACCCACCATTTTTTTTTAAAACTCTATTAAGCTCATTAAAAAATTTAGTTGGTTGAGATATATGATGAAAAGTGTTTATAGCAAAAAAACATTTAACAGTATCGTTATCAATTGACATATCAGTTGCATCT
>Ga0209533_1000760_pt1 | contig 30749 bp, 31 predicted proteins | sample COG_04_FD_184748 | JGI IMG/M metagenome (GOLD analysis project Ga0209533, IMG submission 184748) | Pelagic Microbial community sample from North Sea - COGITO 998_met_04 (SPAdes) (version 2) | ecosystem: Environmental > Aquatic > Marine > Neritic zone/Coastal water | place: Helgoland, sampling...
CGTGTCCCAATCGAGCGGTTGGTTGAACGCTGTGGCTCGAAGAAACATGTAACGCATAGTCGTCACCTGCGACGTGTCCCACTGGTCAATCGGCGCGTTAAACGTCGTCAGTCTTCGAAACAGCCTCGACATGTCCGTCACGCTGGTGACGTCCCAGGTGTTGGGTTCGCCGTGGTGCTTCTCGCCGCGGCAGTACTCCTCAAGCCATGTTCGGAGTTCCTGCTTTGTTGTGGGCTTTGGACGTTGGCTCGGTTTGGGATAGGTCATCGCTGTGGCACCCTCAAACATACCCTCCATATCCGTCACCTGCGACGTGTCCCAATCGAGCGGTTGATTGAACGACCGGGCAAATTCAAACATTTCGCTCATGTTCGTCACCTGCGATGTGTCGAACGTCAGCGGCTGGTTGAACGTTGTGGCATTATAAAACATGCTCCTCATGTTCGTCACCTGCGATGTGTCGAACGTCAGCGGCTGATTGAACGCGATGGCTCCCTTAAACATGAAATCCATACACGTCACCTGGGACGTGTCGAACGTCAGCGGCTGATTGAACGCTGTGGCGTTATAAAACATGCCATACATATCCGTCACCTGGGACGTGTCGAACGTCAGCGGCTGATTGAACGCAGTGGCTTGAAGAAACATGCCATCCATAGTCGTCACCTGCGCTGTGTCGAACGTCAGCGGCTGATTGAACGCTCTGGCACCAGCAAACATGTAACTCATATCCGTCACTTTTGACGTGTCGAACGTCAGCGGCTGATTGAACGACTCGGCACCCTGAAACATTCTCTCCATATTCGTCACCTGCGACGTGTCCCACTGGTCAATCGGCGCATTAAAAGTCTCCAAACCCAAGAACAGTTCCGACATGTCTGTCACAAGCGTGACGTCCAACGTGTTGGGTGCTACGTTAATGTACGTTGATGGTGAACCAAAAAACTTGGATGGTGTTACATGTTTCAAAATCACAAACTTTCCGTTCTCATCTGTTATAAACTTTCCGTTCTCATCTTCCAATTGAATTACAACCTTTCCTTTGTTGGCCTTACTCTTGTGTATCTTCGTGACTTTGCCTGTGACTTTAACTTTGTACTTACCTGTTTTTTTTGAACCCTTTATTGTCATGCCTTTCGAAATTAAATCAAAATTCAATATTATTCCATGCTTTGTTTCTACATACTTTTTAAGCCATGCTCTGAGTTCCTCTTTTGATTGGGGTTGATACATTTTGCAATATGAATATCCTGTTATATAGCATCGTTTTGTAAAGCAAAAAGTAATTCACCAGCAACAAAGCGATATATTAGAAAATTATAAAAGGAACCCACATTTGTCTGCAAGTGAGAGCAACTTGGATTGTGAGTGAGAGCAACTTGGATTGTGCCAAAGCCATGATTGCCATGAGCCAACAAGTTTGTCGAGGTATAAAGGTGTGGTGTCCAACAGTCCTCCGTGTATGTATTCGACTTTGCCTGGTCTCGGGTCTGTACAATGGCACTATATTAGTACTTTATTTATTACCAAATATGTACAAAAGCTACATTAAACTACAATCGGCCGAAGGGCCTGCAAGGTTATATCTATGCGGGTCCACATGAAAAAAATGCGGGTCCACATGAAACAAAATAAAGATGAATTTGAAAAAATGCGGGTCCACATGAAACAAAATAAAAAGGCAGTTCACCCGCATTTCAGACACTTCTAATGAATTGTAGTCAAATCGCTTTGTCTTTCTGGAGTGGTGTGAAAAGTTATTCGGAGGCTTTTGAAAAGAAATCTGCATGACTGGTCTCGTCCATTTCACAATATTGTGAGACCGACTTTTCCAAATTAAAATTGTATTGTATCATCCTATTTCACAATATTGGGTATAAATTCACAACCGTCTCAAGTTAAAATGAATCTCGAACTATTATGGTTAATTGTAACAATGGGTGTTGGTGTGCTCTTTACATACGTTCATTTATTAGACTCCGCAGATATAACATCACTAACGAAAGCTATATCTATTCAAATATTATTATGCGCACTACTTACAAATATCACCACATTTATCTACATATCAATACAATGGATATGGTTTCTACCATCAGACCCCAATACTTTTGGAGCATTTACAATTTTTTTCATGGGTGCTATTCTGCGCGCACCACTAACTGCTGATGCAATTCATAGAGATGAAAAAACAACATCTGTCTTATTTTCGCTGATTTTGGCTGGTATTGGCTCTATTGGCATAACGATTGTTTCCTTTCAACACGAAACATTGTTAATCGTCGCATCCACATTCTTTATGTTACATCATGTTATTCTGGAAGCTTTGTGGTACATGCGATGGCATTTTTTGTACAGTCCCGATGCTTTCTTTACACTGGATTCAAACGACACTGTAGATAATGATAACCAAACGACTTATAACACAACAAATTACAGTCAATATAATGAAGATTTACAAAACATCTGATTTAACAAAGTAGTCAGTGCAAGTCTAAAGTTACGATTTTTTTTTGCCTACTTTTATGGAAGTGTGCATTAATCTAATTCTATTTTTGGAATATCTTCGCGTTGATGTATTTTTGGAATATCTTCTTTCGAATTTAGAGCATTTTTGGCATTTATATGCTCTATATTTACCTCTACCGTCACCTTTATTATGGCATCTCTCTTTCAAACAAAGCCAGGCGTGTCTACACATTTGTTTTTGCTCTTTTTTTCCAGACTCTTTTTTTTTTAATTGATTGATTTCTACCATAAGAGATTCTATCGTAGAACGCAGATGAACACTTTTACGGACCCGTTTGTACCACGTTATTCTCGCAGACATCGTACATTGCACAACAAGAGGCATCGGAATTTGCAGAAGAAGATAAGCGCACTAAAGAACGGATTGATGGACGTAATTCGCTCGAAAGTTACTGTTATCAGCTCCAAAATACGGTTGATAGTGAGGAGAATCCGATAGATATTTCTGAAGAAGAGCGCGAATCGATTGTGGATGCCGTCCGGGATATATTGGAATGGTTGGATGATAATCAAGAAGCAGAAAAGGAAGATTACGATGCTAAACAGAAAGAACTCGAGGCTATTGCAAATCCGATTATTTCGGCAGCATATCAAGCCGGTGGTTCTGCAGGCAAAGCTGGGGAGGATGAGTACGAGGAGGATGAGGAGGATGAGGATGAGGACGAGTTGTAATTGATACACACTCCTGTCTGTACTGTTAAATAATATGATGATGTCACTATTTTTTCTTTCGTCTTTTATGTTTTCTGTAGTAAGGTGGGTTTGGGTATTGACTTATAATAAACTCTTTCACTTCTGATAAACAAGCGGCCAGTAAGCCTTTTGTTTCCAAGCCTTTTTCTTCAGTTAAGTCTTTTTTTCCAGTCCATAATGAGTCATTACCAAATCCTCCCTTCATTTCATATACACCATCATAATCATCATTTAAAAGCAACTCTCTGAAATAAGCATCGCTGTATTTTAAAATTAATGCTTGCATCATCAACTCTCGTTTTACTTCCGCGGAGTCATCCAATATAACAATCTGACCATTTATTTCTTTATTAGATAAAGAAAAATCACCAATACCAATTTCTTGTTCACCTTCTTGTAACTTGCCAATAATTTCATTTGCCATTTCATTCACAGTTTGCAATCTCTTATGCATTTTTGTTCTAAAACATCCCGATATAAGTTTTGCAATCAACCCAGCGGCAACCATTGGTCCATCTTTTACATTTTTATAATAAGGGTCTCTATAACCATCCTTAGCGTACACGTTATTACCAGACAATCGCACCCGACACTCTTTAAAGTATTCATATCCATTATCAAACCGATGCACAATATCTTTACCATTGCGAAGAATATAAATGGATGACAACGAGTCCCATTCTACATCACGCAAGAAAGCATACAACTTCTTCAATCGAGTATTATTTGTCCGCAAAGACATAAAAGTAAACTCTGCGCCCCCAAAAAAATTAGAAAAATAGCACATTGGCGCATTCATATTTGCTTTAAAGCCCAGCTTCTTTTCTTTTTTCACAAATTGTTTAATTTTTGTCTTATGTGAAACCGACATAATCAATACAAACAATCACCTATGTACAATATTTATACATTAAAAATGTTATAAATATATGTTCTGAATATATTATTTTTATAAATAATATTAAATGAAAAGATATCTGTCATCTAAAACGAGGTATTTAAGATATATTTCTATTAAGCAATGGATATTCTACCAGCTTTAGATTTTGAAGCAGTAGCTGATAACACTGGTATGGTGGAAGACGATGACCCTGGTGACTTTATACCGTGTCATTTTAGTGACGACGAGGACGATGATATGCATGGCAATGATTGTAAATGTGCATTGTGTCAATACGGCGACGGAGGTTCTGGCGAGGCACATTCAGTGATTCAACGCATGCAGGAAATAGATAGTCAGATGGTGGGAAAGGTTCGTGACGATGAAATCTACAATCTCCAAGCGGAATTATATAGAACACATGTCAAGGAGCCTCTTGAGCGGCAAGGTATTGATGCTCCCGAAGTCACTGCGGAGACATGTAAGGCGCATTTCAGTAAGCATCGTATGAATATGAAGCGCATGATAGGTTCTGAAATTTCTTTTGTAAATTCAATGCAAAAACATGTGAGGCGATGTAATATTTTGTCTCGTAATAACGTGACCGGACGTACAAAAGTGGACAACGGTTCAATTAAACAATGGATAGCTTTATCGAAACACAAGTTGGATTTGATTAAATATTGGAAGGGTCCACTAAGTAAGGAGGTGGCATCCAAGACACAAAGCATTAAACCTTACAGTTTTACCTAATACACAAAGGGAATAAAAAAGATATGTATACATTTACCCTAACATGAAAAAAAAAACACAAAACGATTTATCGAATCCCAAAATCGGTCGGACGACTGTTCGCTCTACAACTGTAGTATGACAGTATAAATAGGGTATCCTTTTTCTCACAAATGACATCTGTTTCTTTCATGAAAGGTACTCCCACAATGGGTTCAGTAAATCAAAATGCACCCTTTTCATTCAATGCGTCTCCTGGTATTGGTAGCGATTACGGTGGAAGACCCTCTGTTCAAGCTTTAACAAACCCAACAATGCACAATAGCGTCCCGGAGGTCATGGTCAATTCGACTGCCCGCGCTCCATTATTTGTCCGTCCATTTACTCGTGGATTCGAAAAGGGATATTCCGAGGGTGATATTTTATTTGTCCAACGCGACGATGCACGTGCATCATCCACTCACAATGTTGTCGCGAATCTTCCAGTTTTAAATCATATTTTACGGTCCAGTAAAGTTGAAAAAGGTAACAATAAATTCGAGCAAGAATACAACACAATAGCTGATGTATTAAAAAAATGGAATTATTATGGGATTTTAAACAATGACATGGATACTGGTTCCAAATGGCAACGTTTATTGAACGTGAATGTTCGCGGTCGTTCTCGTGTCGCTCGATTGTGGCAACCCGATGGCAACCGCCGTTTGAAAAAAGGTGACATGTTGTGGCTTGGATTTTATCAAAAAACTGCCGGTGAAGGAGAGCAATTTTTTGGACCAAATGGTATCAGAGAAGCAATCCAATCCGAGACAAAATATATTGAAGTTTGTGCAACGATGGATTGTTGTGACAGTTTTAACGCAGAAAATATGTTGTATGCTATTCCTATTGGAATTGTTTCTCAAGTTACTATGAAGAGACCCACTTCAACAGCGATAAGAGATGCCCACTCTGTAACAGAGAAATGTAAATTGTTGGAACGTATAGAAGTCCTCATTCGTATATAACAAAAAAACGGTATATAAATCGCATTATTTAATTATAATTATAACATGTATTCTTCTGCAAAACGACGCCGTATCAAACCTTTCGCGAGACCCACTTCTTTTGATATTAATGCTGTGTATGATATTCGTCATTTTCAGCATATCAAATATGGTGCTGTCATCGACCCGTATTTCCCAGCCGTTGGTACCGATGAAGCTTTCCAAGTCTTGGAAGGTGAGATTTTGATGCAAAATAAGGGTGGTAATGTTGGACGATATGGTGACCATCAATTGCATTGCTTTTCTTTTGCGAATGGACTCGAAGGTGATAGCTCTAAATTAAATGCGTCTGCTCCCGGATTTGCAAAAAGTATCGGCAATGAGGATGAAAATGATGCGGGTGCTGGTGGATTCTCGGAGAAAAAGGCTGTTCTTAAAAAAATAAAGTATGCGGGTGTTGCAGTGACTGGTTTTAAACCAGAAGATGATGTTTATGAACAGGGTTTTGTTCTGACTGTGGGTGGGTTGAATACTATCTTCAATAGTGGTTCTCGTACTTTATATCCTGGTGATATTATCTGTGCTGATATTCCAAACCCTGCCGATAGAGGTCAGCGTAAAAATCGTGCATTGCAAAGTGGTGTGCCTCATGAAAAATTGCAATTTGTTGTGACTCCATATGAATATTTAAAGCAACAAGTCGGTGGCGAAGTGGCCTCTGATTTTATTATGGGTACTGCATTGTCATACTCCAAACCTGGTTCACCGGTCGATATTGTTTTACACAGATGCAACGTTATCAAAATTAAAGCCAAGAAGAAGAGAAATGATTCAGCAGGAGCAGCATCTGTTGGTGCCGCAGATAAGAGAAAAAAGAAGTCTTCAAAATAAGACTCAAATAAGTGAGCTTCCGAATCGTAAAACATAAAAATTATATTATAAATAGCTCATGCATTTTTCTAATATGAACTGTACCTTGTGTAATGAGAAAATTCTCGAGAAAAATACAGCGACATTTGAATGTGGTCACCAATTTCACTTGTCTTGTATTCTATCAAAGCGCCACACCTCACTCTGTTCCACATGTAATACATCAGAAAGCAATCTCCCAGACACCGGCCTGGATAGAAACATCACCATAAGTGCCAGTTCTATTATCAAAATTCAAGAACGTCAATTAAAAGCAATCGTACACCCAACGCTATTCCAAAAGATATCTCGAGTCATCACACCTTTAACACCCGTTGTGACCAGTATTGCCGACCACATGGCGCACAATAAACGTTTGTCCACCATTGCACAATTAGGTTTTGAAGCAAATGATGCTGTTCGTGAACGCATGTCCTGGTCCGAGATATCTTCACGATACACGTCAGTCGATATTTTAGAGTTTGGATTTAAATGGAAAGATATGGTGAGTATGGGTATCACTCCAAATCAACTCCAACTGTTTTCTTGGTCTCAACAATTGCGCAATTTGGAGTTAAATGCTAATTCGATGATGGAGATGAAAATGACAATTACTGAATTGGCTTCTTTGAATTATACGACTCATCAGCTGATTGAACTGGGATTCTTTTGGAATCTTTTACATGAATTGGGTGCGAATGTCGAAACTTGGAAAGCGTTTGGTTTCTCATTGGCCGATATTAAACGTTATTGGGCGCCTACTTTGTCTCAATGGGTTTCCGCTGGGTTCTATGATAAAGCTAGGGTCGAGAATGCTGGGTGGGAAATGGACGTCATATTGACTACATTGCCCAGTACAAGAGAAAGAAGTTCTGGTCGGACATTACGTCTTGAATTTTGATAGTAATGTTTGTGAGAAAAAGAGTAAAATACTGAGAATGAGTGTGAATAAATAAAAATATTCGTCATTGTTAATATTTTGCCAAAACGGTGGTAGTGATGGTGATGTCATTGCTGATGTCGGTAACGACCAACCACTCTCTTGTTCGATTTCGACCGACGACATTTAACAAATAGAATACATTATTACTAAATATGGTTCGTTTTATAATTCTTTTTGGATTTTTAATCTGTTCTTTATTATTATGGATTTGCAGTGAGGGCCGCAAGAGCACAACATTTTTCTTATCTTGTAATATAATCAAAAGCATGAAAATAGTTTTAGAATTTTGCTTTAAGATACCGTCACATTTTTTGTTTTTTTTCCTGTATAACTGCAAATATCTGATAAAATAATGTTGTTCAATTCCCACCGCTCTCCATTTCGGACTCTATCTTTTCGCACGTTGTACACTCTCGGGTAAAGTGTGATGCCAAAAAGGTTGTCAAACCATGTCTGTTCGAGTGCTTTTCGGACGTTATTCTCAAGAAATATTAGAGTAGGCTCAATAATTGAAGTTGATATTACACATCATTATTTTTTATTACATTTTTCTCTCTGTTGTTGCATAACTTCGTATGGGATATTTCCATCATACTGCCTTAACCATGGCTTGTAACACCCATTACAAATGGCCACCGTTTCCTCACCACCCTCTTTATTTGTGGTTTGAACCGTAGTCCACGTATCCTTCCCCCGATACACCCCACATATATTACACGAGACCGCGGTATACAACGTACCTTCTTTCATACACTGTCCACACGTAAAGCCATGTTTGTCATGTTGTTTCGGGTGAAAGGTGGTTGGATTACCACAAGAGGGACAAAACAAATACAACGCCCCATAATATTGCAAAACGACACCGGTCATATTAACTTGCAGAACTTCAGTATGTGAACAACGTTCATTCAAAGCATTTTTTTTCAGCGCCTTCCAATTTTTCTTCAAATTCCGTTTTCTATTTTCTTCCAAATCATATTCATCCAAAAAGGTATCCACAGCAATTCTTTTTCTTTTCTTACTATCTGACTTTTCACTTCGTTTCCCGCAATAACATTTCAACGTTTCATCATCAACGACAATTTTACAATGACCATTAGCAAACAAGTTATTGACTTTACTATCTTTATTGACAATAAATCCTTTAAACGAATTACACGACAGACAGAGATAAACAACCCCGATATGTTTGTCCAATTTTTGTTGGCTCGTCACACCATATCTTCGCCTCAATGCCCGACACTGAGCATCATAATAATGTTTTGGCAACTGAAAGACACGTACGGCCGAATGTGTTTGATGAAATGCAGCAAAAATGGCCCGAATAGCTTCAAAATCATACCGAGGCAAATCTTGTAAAATTTTACGAAGTTCGGAGCGATAAGTATTTTGTTTCATGTGTTCATACATTGTTAATAATGAATCGATAGCCTGTTGTTGCACATTGAAATATTTCAACCATTCAATTCTGACACCATTCCTTGGAACTTTTTGTGACATAGTTCGCAATAATTTGACATATTCAATCGGGAATTCCTGATAAATCCCAACCCTCAGATGAACTTCATCCAATTTATCACAAATATTAATAACAGTTTGTGCAAATGTTTGTCGTTGTGGTCTATACAAATTCCTCAATTGTTGTTTATTAACTGACACTAACGACGATTCCACACGCGACACCCAATCTTGAATGGACCGCGACACTCGAACATTGGCCTCAATCGTAGCACGTGCATTGTCCATCGCCGCCCTTACAGTATTCTCAAACAATTCCCATTTATATGTACTACGCAATTCGTCATACAAAGCTGGAATTAATGGCATTGAAAAAGTCAAAAATTCTTTGATGGTGTAAAAGAGCAAATGTTGATAATTCGTAAAGAGCCATTCTTGCAATTGTGTACGATTTGGATTTTGATATACCAAACGACGTAAAATATCCTTGCGCATATCCCAACACAAACGTTTCTTACAATGTTTGTACATTCCAAGCAAAGAACACAACAGTGCGGAACGCATGAACTCATGAACAGTGTCATCCGATTGACAATAATTTGAAATAATTTCCCGTAGATTGCGTATCTGACATCGTTGTGGCAACGCTTTACACATCAGATGTACAATTGGTTTCATTTTTGTTTTATTTTCACTCCAAAAAGAACATTCGAGTTGTTCATTGACAATATCCGGTAGATTAGACTCTTGTATAACTTTGGTTGTGTCTGGGCAATATTTGTGAAAGAGTGAAGTGACATGTTCCACAGAAGTGACATCTTCGAGAGCACACATTAGTGGAACATGCGCATCATAATAAACATGAATAGCAAAAGAGATATCATCTGGCAAATTTTTCATAGATATGATTTCAATGATTTGATTCACAATAGTGACAAAAGAATCAATGTTATTTTCGTCCGAGCCAGAAATTTTCGGACGCCATTGCTTGCGAGCTGCTAATGGTGACGATGTTTGTAGACGGTCCCAAAAAGAACCATGAAATAACCACTCATATTTCGTTCCAGAAAAATATCGCAACAAAATTTCCTCCGGCAATTGACGAACAAAACCGTCTTCAAACTCAAATGGACAGATTCGCCCGAGACTTAACTCCCGGGCGTCGACACTAAAAAATGGTCCACTTGACCGGGATATTTCATGCGCCATTGTTCATAATAACGAACACCGTCTTTTACTTTAAGACGATACGCATTTCTCAAATGAAGTACAATTGGGTCTAATAAACCTTGAAAAATTTCATGTGATGATACAAGACAATCTTCTAGACAATATTCGCCTTCTTCATCGACAATATTACGATAATCCTGTAAAATAACGTTATTCTTCACACCCATACCATCCGCTCGAATATTAATAAAAGCACGTGCTATTTCGGAGCGCTTACACATCAGACACAGACGACCTTCCGATGGCAATTTGCCAGTTCTGAGGAATTCTTCTTCTTCTGTGGGAAGTAAAAACTCACGAACTACAAAAGCACTGTCAACATATGGCAAGTGTAAACCCTGACATTGGTCTCCCATAATACAAGCTCTTTCCTTTTTCAATGGTTCGCGAAGGTATTTCTCCTCATATGCACGGGTGACCACCTGGATAGTTGTTCGAACATGTTCGTCATGTTTGATGTCTTCTGGTGAAAGTGTGTCACATGCTGGCTGTTGTAATAATGCACGGACATATGGAAAGTCATAGGGTCTTAAATGAGATAAGTCTGTACGATGCCAGTAGTCCTGGTTGCGCTGGTTGAAAAAATTTGTTTCCGCAACCATCAAAGATGCACTTTCGGATGTCATATTGTTGTTTTGAAGCAAATCGGGCGTGTTTTCAAAACATGGCTTCTTCATAGAGCCACTCAGAGATTCGAACTCGTAATTTGTTCCATTTGTATCCATAGCAGTTGTATTCGTATCAGTGGAAGAAGCATTGTTGTGCCCGGATATATTGTGAACAGTTTTGACAGCTTCGCCCGACGCATTCTTCAATCGTTTATTGCTGGATATTTCTTGTGTAAGAGAAAATTCATTCCAATGAGTACTCATATTTAATATTTTTTACTATTTAAACTATTTGGAATCGCTTATATAGTAAAATATGAGTAAAATATGTTGTTTTTTTGAATAATGAACTGTGGGCATAAGTGCGAAAGAAACTATTTATGCTCCTTGTATTGTTGTGTCCTCTCTGTTTGTGGGGAATGATGTTGGTCGCATTTGTTTTGTCCGTTCTTATGTGGACGTTCTTTGTGGGCAGGCTTGTTGCTTTTGGTCCCAATGTGCAAATTGTTTTGTGGTCTCCTGTAGTTCATTCATCCACGTGGTATAGAATGACGCCTATGAAGGTGCCCATGCCGTATTGGTTCATCGTGCTTGTGCCTTTTTTGTTCATGGTGTCGCAAATTCAGATGTTGAATGGGAAAAATGCACATGCGTGCGTTCTATCGGTAGTGTCGTTGATGTCATGGCAGGCTTTTGTTCCTATTTTTGTAGTTCATGTGCATTCGGAATCTCTCATTGCTGTTTGGGCTTTGTGTAATTTGGTACTGGCTGCCGTTGCTTTAGTATTTTCTTTGTTGGCCATTGTACCAGTCGTTATCTTTTTGTGGTTTGTATGGATGGAAGTGCAAGTCATGTATGTTGGTATTGTTCGGGAACATCCGGGAGGAATGAGAGAACCCAGAGTTGTTTGATTCCCAACGGTGGGGGTGGCAATTACCCATTCTTTGCCTTTCGATTGGACCTTTTTAAAGCACTCTGGTCACTTTGACAACCCTTTTTGCATCGATAGTCTCAAATTCTAATTCGTAATCCTCCCAACCCAGATTGAGCCTGTCGTGGTGGGCGTTGCCAACTAGTGACAACACGGACGGTGGCGGGGGATAAATGTGCAATGTTTTCTTGTGTTGAATAAATGTGCAATGCATTCTTGTGTTGACAAATTTTTTATTTGACAAAAATAGTTGTTTTTACAACTGACACTGATGGAGTATAAAGACTTCCTTATTTAACCAAAATTAATGACTCCATCCATTAATCTCTCCGCAAATTCGGCGACAATTCAAAACAATATACGCCTTCGAATCATATTAGTCATCCTCCTATCCATAGGCATACAAAGTGCACAGTCCACAGTCTCGGAATCGGTTCAAAGAGCAACATCACTCATAGAAATAAACTACATCTTATACGGACTAATTTTACTATCCTCAATCATACCATCCAGAGTCGCCTGGTATTTAGCAGCACTCCTCCTCCTACTCGCCACCCTATTGGACGCATTCGTACTGACACTTGGCCTAGTTTCAACAATGCGATGTTTGAATAAATCGGGCTGTTTAACCACAATCCCCGGTTCTTTGCTTGTGTTAGCTATGGTTCTTTTACAATGCGCTATTGACCTTTACCAATTATGGAATGTATATATAGTCGTTCGTCTACCATTGTTTGTGGCATCATCGACACAAAGAATGCGCATTTTATATGCATGGGCGATGCCATTTGCAGTGCTCTCCAATCTGACTCTATTTTTGGGTTCGGAGTGGTCAGTGTTGGCGTCACCACCTCTGGTTGCTTATCCAATGTTGATATTTTTGGCACATTCTGGTGAAAATACATTTCTAATCATTCTTTCGATAGTGGCTCTGTTATCAAATGTATTCCTGTTTCTGACACTAAAAGATTCGTTGCTCTATCTGTCATCTATTATTCAGACTGTCATGTGTGTTATTGGCATTGCATTATTATGTGTACCAGTTCAGAGTTACAAAGCACCACCTATCAAACAGGAGCCCGACAAAGAAAGCGTTCTACCTGTCGCTCTCTCTAAAAAATCCGACATAAAACAAAAGAATGAGAACATTTTACGAAGGCGCACCGCTCTTGATTTTTAAAATCCATAAATGAGAAAAAGAACAAAAGCACCCATCCACTGACATCGACTATAAAGCGAAGCATGACTAAATATCACATGGCATTTCAAAAAGTAGAGAATACAAATCGACCGACGGATGACAACTCTGACGACGAAGCTCCTCCAACCGATTCTTCAATATACGAGCGTGACAATGGCACCAGAATCGACTCTATGGAAAACAGATACCCACCAACACCCGACCACACTCACGAAGAAGAGAGCGATTCCACATTTTTCAACACTGCATTAAAATCAGTTTTATTTGCAATCTTAGTAGCACTCATTTGCTCTATTGCATCGTTACAAAACGAAGTGGACAAACTATCCACCTACCAAAAAGAGCACATGCAAATAGTTTCAACATTAATCTCCGAGATAGAAAAAATGAAAATGGTCGAGTGGCGGATGGTTCCGGCCAATCTCTAAATCCATTTTTGATAACCTAATTAAACTATATAGTTTGATACGATATCAATATTAAAAATGGTAAATACTAATAAAAAAAAGAAAAAACGTGACCCAGCAAGACCCAAGCGTGCAATGACTCCATTTTTGTATTACGCATGTGAACAGCGTACTATTTTAAAAGAAGAGGGTAAGAAAATGTCATTGATTGAACAGTCTCGTTACATTGCAAATTTGTGGAAAAATGTCACTGATAAAAGTAAATATGAGGAGTTGTCTCAAAAAGACCGTGCAAGATATAAGAGCGAAATGGCTTCTTATGTGCCTCCATATAAAGTGAAACGTCCGCGGTCGTCTTATGCTTTTTTTATGAAAGATGTTCGTCAGTCTGTTGCTGAGAAATATCCAGATAAATCGCCTCGTGAGTTGATGTCGGATGTAGCTATCGCTTGGAAAAGTACGGGCGAGAGTGTCCGAAATAAATATGTTCAAATGGCAGAGGCAGATAAAATCAGATATAAAGAAGAGTCTGAAAAGCTTTCAAACGAATAATGTAAAAAAAAGTAGAAACATCTATATAATGTAAAAATATGGTCATGTAATTGGCGTTAATGATTGTTCGTAAATATTATGCATTTGTATCTTCGACTGTTCCATGTGTGGGAATTTGTATTTTGTCGTGGTGGATTGACCGCTTGTTGGCCGAAATGGGACATCGAGTCTCGGGTGTACTCATGTGTACTCATAACTCGTTGCAATATGTTCAAATGCATTGTTACATGACAATTGTGGCCGTTGTATGCCAGTCCATTTGGTCTGTAGCAGTGCGTCGAAAACAGTTTGTGCGAGAGTCCATCATTTTAGGAATTGAACAAACACCATGTGCTATACATTTGTATTTGTTAGAGATTGGTATCTGTACGGCGTGGACTGTTGTAGTGGCGTGTTTGATAGATATATCGCCATGGCTTTGTTATGATTGGTTCCTGGAAAATAGGGCTGTCATAGCTGCTGGTGCTATGGCTTCCGCGATTGCAATGGTGCATCTGGAACAATGGTTGTATACTTGGACGTTACGAAGAGTTGTGATGGCTACCACTTTTGAAATTTAATGGTTGAATTTGTATAATTTGTTGGTGGGGGCAAGTCAATACTGTCAAGTCGAAATATCTATATATATGGTGGCCTCTTTCTTTAAATGACATGTCGGATATGTTTGGAAGATTGTGAGTCGGGTAACCTGTTAGATGTGTGTGACTGTTCTGGTTCGTGCCAATATGTTCATCAGCTCTGTCTCGAAAAATGGATTGATGTTAGTCATAAAAAGACATGTGAAATATGTCATGCTGCATACAAACATGATTACCAACCAAAAAATGTAGATATTGAAGAACGACCCCGTAGGAATGACCTTGCATGCATTCGAATGGTCATTGCTCTATGTATGTTAGGCGGCTTTTTACATGGGTGTACAACAGGGTCAGATTCGTCAAACGGAATCAAATTTAATTACGAGCTATTGGTCGCCTCTTTGTTGTTCAATGCTTATCATTTGTTAATCTGGTTTGTCTTTTACAAAATTAAATATGTACCGGAAGTAATATCAATTACATGGTTGGCGTCGTTCACGATGGGATTGCTCGTCATGTGTTGGATATTAGATGTGTACAATGACGACGTGACGCGTGTCTTTTATATCAACGCGTTTGTTTCGTCGATTGGTATGATGTTACCATGTTGTTTGAAGAGAATGAGAATTATTACAATGTACAGAATGGATATAATGTATAATCAATTGTAAAATATTTCTTTTACATGACAGAGAGTGTACTTGGCACAGCTTTCGACGGTCATGCTGTGTTCTAAGCTCTAATTTTTAATGCTTTTGATATTTTATGTATTCTTTTAAATTCTTCAAAAAATGTTTCTGCAATTTCTGGGTCGTCGAACAGCATCACATTCTCGATATTTGTGACAGCCGACTCTGTGACATTAAACGACCCATTCATCACCCAAATGGGTTCGCGCGCCGCGTTCATGCCACACAGGAATTTGTGATGCATTAGAGACTTGAAACGCCCACGTCCTTCCCCTACGGTGCGTATAACACCGCCCGCGAAACAGCCCCGTAACTTTGCATATGCTTGTTGATTTTTTCGACGCTTCGTTAATTTGTCGGTGGTAGTAATTAAAGTGACACCCTTGAGTTTTTCGGCCATGCATTTCAGAATTCTCTTGTTGGACAACCATGCGACACATCCTACGACGTAGGCGGTATCTTCGCGTTGGATGTTGCGAACAATAGCGTTTTGGATGCCACGCCCGTCGAATATGATGGACACTTTGCGTTTGCCGCGTTGATGCACTTTTTGACGTTTTCGCTCTTCGTCGTCTATCTGCTTGTTCAAATCCGCGGAACGATTTTTTCGTTTTTTTGACATGTTGTTGGTGTCGACAAAGGCGGTATATATAGAAGTTTTATTATGTGTATCATATAAGGAAATGGATGTTTATCAGATATTTTACGAATATCATTTTCAGAATATTATACCTTTTGATTATGGCGATAATGCTGTTTTGAGTGAAGAAGAAACGCAGCTGTTGAGTGATGCAAATATTTTTGAATTGCTCTCTTTGATGTATAATGAAAAAAATATCAAACAAAATAATAGAACGGATGGCCATAAAAAATGTCCAAAATTCAGTGTCAATAACGGTGAGAGAAAGGAGGAAAATAGTACAAATGATAGAATGAGAAAAAATCGTTTGCTGGATTATCTCGACACTATTCGTAGAAGAAAAAGCACAGAGAATGAAGAAAAGATTGAAGAAATGGAGACAGACTCTGCATTATCTTCGGACGAAGAGGAGAATGAGATGACAAGCAGTGGCACTATTACAAGCATTGGCACTGCTGAGACTGATGTATATCGACCTGATGTAGCTCGACCATTGGATAAGAAATGTCCATCAGAAATGAAGTTTGCATGTGACACCATATTTACTCAATTTCATGTGAGACGCATTCGCTCATTGGCCAAAATATTGAACGCCAGCGTCCCCATGAAATGGGTAAAAGTTGTTGCATCCAAAATAAAACCAAAAAAACACAGTGGTTCTGGATTTAAAATGTTACACCATTACAGAGATAAGAAGAAACAAAATCGCCATATTCATATTTATGGAACTGTCCAAGAATTTATTAAACAGTACAACAATGCTACAGATGACAACATCATCACCTTTTCACTGGACAACTCGGACGAAGCCATCCACATTCAACATTTAAAGAAAGAACTACAAAAATTTATCAGTATTGCCTCCAATGAGTCAGACACACTCCTATTATTAATGGCAAGTTGTTCCATTGGCATACCTACACGAAAAATGTACACGCCCAAACAATTCATGACAAAATGGAAGAATTGCAAATATAAAGTAGTGAACAATAGTCACATTGTTCGCACAATCCTAAAAGGAAAGGTTGAATTTGACAGAAAAATCGATGGTGTTGAATATCAGCAATTGCTCGATGTTTACAACAAGAACAAGCATTCTTTCAGAGTGGATGAAAATCAAAACAAAACACCACTGGGATATTTTACCACACAATGGTATTCGTATCCTAACGAGAGTGATTTAAGAGATATCTGGAGCCACCTGACTGATGTCAAAAATCATTGTCTAAAATGAACAATTGTAGCCTGTACATAAAAAAATATTTAAATACTATTTAAGTATCTAACATTATGAGAATATCAGAACAGATGTCTGCAATTAAACAACACGAATTATGGGACATCGTACATGGAGATGACATTCAATGTTCAACCGAAAGTGGTGAACAAACCATGAAATGCAAAAGATTATTAGTATCTAGACAACGACCATCTCAGTGTCAAGTCTTTGCAGAATCGGAGAATACGGGCAGTATATCTTCGTCCAATACTCAGATATATCCTGGTCAAATCAGCTCGAGCATCCCAAACGACGTTGGGTCGGAATTTACAGTCAAAACAAGAATAGGCGATGAAATACAAGAATTGAAATTTAAATCCGTGAGGTCCGAAAGTTCGGAATGTATTATCTCTTAAATTATAAAACTATTAAATTATAATTTCTGTTTCACTGCGTTTCTTGTTGTCAGTTTTACTACGTTTCTTATGACATTCTTCAGCTGTTATATATGTACATTTTCTTTTCTTTACAATACGTTTCTTCATTTCTTTTTGACGTTTCTTTTCCTTTTCACGTGTGCTTGTAATAATGTATTGAGCCATTTCTCTCATATCTTTGTTAGTAGCACTCGCTTGCATGTTTAATCCCCGTGGTAACTCTGTATACAGATTAATACAAAATGCACTTGTTTCGGGTGTCATTTTTAAAAAATCAACAATTTTTTGAGTATCAATGACATAGATATCTCGCACATATTGTTGAATTTTATCATAATGGATAAATATAGTAATCGTTTCTTGTCGGCCCTTGCCCATATAAATTTCAGCATATCGTACCATGTCGTACCACATCATGCCCTGGCCTTTTTTGATTTCAATGAATGTTTCACCCATTTGAGCATCCGAATATCTACCATCGTTACATTTCCATCCAAGCAATTTACAAAAGTCCTTTTCGTATGCATTTTTTGGAGTGACCCACTGGCCAGACATCATATCAATGTATTTTTCACATTGCAGTGAGATTTCGTGCATTTTTTGATTTTGCTTATCACTCACTCCTCTTTTGCACGCAACTTCTGCAGCGATACCACTCATCTTTGGTCATATGTAATGAATTGCAAATGAATACGTTACATATGATTATTATAAGTGATTATATTCCATTTAACATCTTTATTTTTTTACTCTTCGCTCCAACTTCTGTATAAGTTCTCTTTGTGCCTTTATTTTATATTCCAATGGTGGCCACACCGACGTTGATGACGAACTGCCAGACGGTGGCCCGTAATAAAGGACATCTTTCCATGTCCACTCTGGCTCGTTATCATTCCAGTAATAGGGGATGGCATATTTGGGTCGATGGGTAGTAAAACTAACAAACTTGACCGGTATTGCCCGTTTTTCATACTCCACCTCGTCGTCGACCTCATCAACAACAATTTCTATATTCATTTTGTCAAAGTAGCACATCGATTGAATAAATTGTATGATATCTTGGCTCATTTTTTTTTTTGGAAATACAATAAATGCCTGATTGTACTTGACTATTTTTTTGTGTGCAGCCTCTACTATTTTCTCAAAACAAAAAGCTATCGAATCTTGAACAGTGACCGGATATCCCCATTCTTTATGATAAATGGGATTAACACATTCGTCCAGACGTCTTATAAGGCGATGACGATTCATATTTTGGTGATGCACTTTCATATTCATTTTGGAAATGTTCTTTTATATTATATTTAACATGTGCGTATCATATGAAAAAAAAAGAGATATATAGTACCTGTATCTGTAATGCAATCGACCGCAATGGCTTTAGAATTGTTCGTTCAGATGTGTGATGAGATGCCACCAAAAACTTTGGAACTGATTTCCACTAATGTTTTGAAAGAAGAAGTTCAAGAAATACTGGAGGATTCGGATGATGAACACCCAGTAGTGAAGGAAGGCTTCTCTCCTAAAACAGGCCTCTCTCTTTTGTGGGTAGAACATTGTTTGAAAAAAAGGAAAGTTTTGTATGCTCGTACTAATAATATATTTCAAGGATGGGCCCGAAAAAAAACTACAAAAGGTATACACCGAAAGAAGCAAAAAGGAGAGAATAAAAACTACGAATACGAACAAATATTCACTCGACATTCGGAAGAACAAGAATTCCCTCCAGAGTCAGATTTAAAAAAATTTGAAGACCATCAAGCTCATATAGTCAAAGGTTATAACGACGGAGGTTCAAATGCATCTGTATTCACTTTGGTAGAATACAACCAGCTCCTCTGCGCAATCAAACGCACGACAGGCCACAAAGAAGACGAAGAGGGCCATTACACCGACGACAACGAAAATATATTATTTGAAATCATGACCCACAGCTATCTTTACGAAAAAATGAAGAAAAATGAAAACGATGCTTATCTCCATATCAATATTCCAGAGATTCTTTTTGTTCAACAGGCACCTGTTCAAGAATTAAAAGTCGATATATGTATGCGCAGAGCAGAAGGTTGGCCACTCGTTGCTTTCATTGAATTCGGCGAAGAAGCAGAGCAAAATTCGGCTTTGGCGCATGTGCTCAAAGCTTTGTGGCATCTTCAAAAAGATTACGATTTTATGCACCGGGATTTGTCTGGCACGAATGTATTCTACGACGATGAAACACGAAAAGTTACCTTTATTGATTTTGGACATTCCTGTGTCAAAATCAATGGAAACGATAAAGCATGGCAATATGACGAGCAAAGTTTTTTCATTCGTGACAAAAATGACGATAATTATGCTTCAAATTGTCAAAATCGGTCATTGGATGCGTGTATTTTAATCACTTATTTGTCTGTTGGTGCAAATGAGAATACATTTTTGAGAAACGAAACAAACGATATGAAGAGAACGATGAAAAAGTTATATGAAAAAAATAGAAGAGTAGAAAACAACATAGGTGAAGGGAGATTTACAAATACAGATGTTGTTAACTGGTATCCTGGCAATGGTCCAAAGGGCGATGGGATTGATGGTGGTGAAGCGCACCATTGGATTTATGAATTTGTTGAATTTCCAATGGAAAATTGGTATCCTGAAAAGATATTGAAACGTTTATTGTTGCACGTGATTCCAGACGAGTGGTCTCATATCCGCAATCATTGGGAGGAGAGATTTGATACAATTATTGATGAGATAACACTGAAAGATTTCAAAGAATATTGCAAAAAAAATGGTATTGAAATCCATGGTGATGCCCGTAAAAAGAATACATACATTCAAGCACTACTTGGAATTGGCTCCAATTCCAAACGCAGTAAATAAAAAATGGAACTCATGTCTTTCAAACGTAGCTCTCCCATTCAAAGAGTTGTTGGCCGCCGAACAGGATGGCGAGTCCAACCCCACATCGGCACGAAAAGAGATGGCCGCTGCCCAAAAAACAATCGACGAGAACGCGCTTCAAAATAGATTTAGACAATTTGTTGTAAAATAATTGTAAATTTGTTAGCAGCTCCGATAAGCGCAACGCCAGCATGTTGACGCGGACGCAATTGCAGCGAGTGACAAAGCATTACACTATCTACTTTTGCATTATTTTTATACCAATACCAAAAATATTTACTCCAAATCCCTCCAACCAGAATTTCTCCCCTGAAATGTTTTGGACTTCGATGTGTAAATAAAAGTTCTCACACAGAAAATCAATTTCAAATCATATTTTATATTATTTACAATAAATACACACCTAACATTGACGCGCCATTACTAAAACCTGAGCATAAATAACCCAACCAAGTATTGTCTTCGCCACAATGGACAAAAAGATATAAGAAGCCTCCGAATTTTTACCCACACAATTATAAAAACGAGTGCAGCATTTATCACCACAATACATTTGTGACAACTGCACCACACCAAACGAATTAAACAATAGAAACATTGACACAACAATAGCATGAACAAAATCGGGCGCACCATTACCGCCAGAGGCATTCGCATTCGCCAATCCATAATACACCCAAATGATAGCATACGAAGTCATCAGTGTGACCCACCCCGCCAAATGAGAAATATGACGAATTGTCGGAAACATTTTTGCAACATACAGAGTCTCCGCAACATACCCAAACACTTGACACACAGCACACAAGAGAGCAATGGAGAGCAACAGATTAGCATCCCGTATTCCAGTCAAAAGAGCAATACATACTAACATGATAGACGCCGAAATGCTATATTCGAAAAATCGAATTGGATTGCGACCTTTCTTGACATATTCAATGTAAGGATACTCCAGTGTATTTCCACAGACTTTCATACTGGCACATTTTTTCAAATAACAGCACGCGGACTCTTTATCAAACAAAATCGGAATGAATTGAAAAACAAATGACAGTAAATGAAATCCCACAATCAACCAGTGCAAGCTCAATACACTTGCATTCGTTGTTTGGATATTGATAGATGCTGTACCATTGCTTGCGTTCCAAGAAGCATAGTTACGTGTCAATTGATAACATACATCCTTCTCTACAATATTTTTCTCATCTGGTCTGTAAAATATGATAACCATTGCCACTGCATTTCCCAAATGCATTAATGCTGCAATTAAATTCCATAGCCAAATTGGATTGATGCTGACAATGCCACACACGATATCGTCGGAACATGAACATCTGCATAAAAGCATTTTTTTAACACAACCGAAACAGGAATTTTCCCTTTTCAAATTTGGAGCAATTGGAGAATTTGATAATTGATTACTGGCCATCTTTATTAATAAGATGACATCAATACTTATAGTTGTAAAACACAAAAGATGTCATACCATTTACACATTTACAGATGTATTTTCCTCCCGAGTCTCTAACAACTTCTCCATGGAATTAGTATCGGTGGTACAAAGAGATTTCATCACTACAACACGCACAGTTTTGGTCTGACCAATACGCCATATTCTCCCAATCGCCTGTTTTTGAATAGAAGAATCGTGACATGGTTCCATGAACACAATCGTCGACGCCGCTGTCAATGTAATACCAACCGCGGCAGTTTTTAAAGTCATTATAAATACTTTGATATCATTGTCATGTTGAAATGCATTGATGGAATCTTTTCGATGTTTTGGTGACATGTGTCCTTGTATGGACACGTATTTAATATTAGAATTTTCCATTTCTTCACACAAATATGTACATACCGTATGATATTTGGTAAACACGACTACCTTTTCTTTCTTTCCACTGACCAAATTTTTTAACTGTTCGATTTTGGAACTTGACTTGCCAAAGTCGGCTACTATCTGCTTATACTGAAGTATTGGCATTTCAATATTCCGACCACTTTCATCAACGGCAGTCCATTTATCATCATCTGTAGAAAGTTTTGCATCAACAGTCAATTCTTTTAGATATTGTGTACCAGCGGGTGTGCGACATAATGGACATTTTCTCGTCGAATCGAACTGATAAGCAGACTGTATACATTCGTAACAAAACATATGATGACACGGTGTCAATGTCGCTCTCTCCATAGCATCCATGCAAATGGAACATTTCTCATTGCCATTGCTCCAAGAATCAATCGTTTCTTTAAGAGAACAATCCCACGAATTTTCTCCCAATGTCGAAACGAAAGAATCAATGGTATCATTTTCAGTTTTGTATTCTGAATTGGTTGTAGGAATACCAAATGCGGAGACGGGTAATAACGACGGATGTATTGTAGCAATGGAGAGCCATCGTTTATAATGCAATGCTCTACATTTTGCAGCATTCCTCGTCTGAGTGACTTTATCCATTTGCATCCTGGCTTTGATTGCATTCATTAAATGTAAGTATGAAGCACCATACACATTCACTTGTTCAATTGTATCATATACAATTCCCGGCAATTTCATGATAGCAATATTTTTCTTTTGCCACCAAGTTAAAGAGATTAATAATTTTCTAATGATTTGCGCATTACGATTGCAAGTGGGTACATTTGATGAAGAGACATCCATATTACTTTTATATTGCATCACATTCAAAAAAGCTAAAGCTACCGAAATATTATCACTTTGCGCCGCCCACGGAGTAGCAGAAACACACCATTTAGAAGGCGCATACAGATTGCATATAGCACCAGCTGCCACCGAATTCAGACCTTTCATTTCGTGTGATTCGTCCAGAATAATACGCCCCCAACGAATAGAACCCAGAGTTGGCACATGTTTTTTACTTTCGTTGGCCACTATCCGATAGGTTGTACAAACAATATCAGCCATGCGCACATCATTTATATTACGTCTCGCGCCATGGAATTTGACAGTTTTCAGAGAAGGCACATGTCTTGTTGCTTCTATCATCCAAATGTGCAACATTGTCGTAGGCATTATCACTAGTGTTGGGCCAGGCATTGGATTCGACGCTATTAATGCTAACATTTCTACTGTTTTTCCCATGCCTACATCCTGTGCTAGAATGCCACCTCTAACATTGTTGTGTGGTGCGGTGTGTGAAATTTGACCAAACTCCGAGGTGTGAAATGTGAAAGAGTCATCTAGTTGATGTCTGTGCCATCCCCATGTTGGAATGGGTTGTGATTCCGTTTCGCGCCATTTTAACCAACCCAGTGTTTTTTTTTGGTATGGAAGAAGATTGGAAACGAAAAGTTTGGATGGTTCTACCAATGTATGTTTCTTTGATGACATGCGCAGTGTTCTATCGAAAAAATGTTCGTCAATTGTTAACGGTGGTTCTTCTGGATGGTTGAATATGGCCGAGAAAATAGTTTGAAAATATTTATCTTTTGAAGCATCATCATTGTGAATTTGTACAAATGTCATGTCATGGAAATTGACATTAATATAGAGATATCGTTCGTCCATTGCTTCAATATTAAAAAAGAGAAGAGGCAGAGAATCTTTCTCCCAATCTTTCTTTTTTTCTTGCAAATGTGTATGGGGCAATTTCCACATTTTGATTTTTTGACGAAGTTGCACATGTTCAGACATTGGAAATAACATTAATATTTCGTTCGCCGTATTCTCATACATCATAAGAGTAAATTTATCTGTATCAATATTATAAATATCGCACATTGCCATAAAATAAGTCATTAATTCGACACGGAAATGGTGAATATCACGTGCGTTTGTACCGGGTGGACGGGGACGCCCGGGCAAATGGAGAAAACGCATTGTAAAGGCACGAACAGCAGAGACAATCCGATTAGATTGTGCAGAAGTTGACAAAATCAATTTACTGATGAAATTGTCGTCAGTGAGGGTTGTATTTGTGTTATTTAGGTTGCGTTTCGATATTTTTAAAGTACCCATGCGACGCATCCACGAAATAAGCGGCACTGTATGTTCAAAACGATTGTGATTCACTACAATCCATTCCAATCGAGCATCTGAAATATGTATCCAGCGTGACACATTTGACACGTTTGTAATTCTCACAATGGCGTGCTTTTTATCAAAATCATTGACTTTCCAAGTAATACCATCAAAATTTACTTCAGAACCATAATAAGTTTCTTCTGACACTCGATTGATACAGAGACGTTTTGGAACTCGACCAATTTGTTCTTTGGTCATTAACCAGTGACATCCACCGTGTAAATCGTCACCAAAACGGGAAACGGCTTCAGATGCAGCAGACTCCGAAAAGCCCATTTCTATGTATCGTTGCATTTTTTTTTGGTGATATTGTTGTGTACTTATACAGAAAATAACATGTTCGTATCATATGTGTATCCAGTCCGTACATTCGAAGAATCTTCTGTGTGCGCTGCAGTAATAAATATAATTTAGAATGATAGAGTGTGTGACAGTCGACTTGGCTTTTATTTTGACATGAGCAACTCGAACGCAATTTAAAAATATTAGAACTTTTCATAACTTGTAGAGTATTCTTGTATTGTTCTTTACCTTTGGTATGAATTATAAAAAATATTGTAGTTATAAAATTATTGTAGATTATTGTTTTAATTTATCTGCGAAGGGATTGACTTCCGTGTACTTTTCTAGATGGTCCTCGCTTTTCTCAACTTGTTTGAGTTTTAATTCTTTATGAATTGATAACATTGGGTGTTGTCCGATGTAAGCTTCTTCTGTACTTTCTTCCTCCTCTTCAAAAGTTTGTTCAACCATAATGGGAGCGTTTTTTTTAGCAAGACGAGACATGTTAATTTGAGAATGGGAATACCAATTATATAGTGTAAATAAACTGATTTTGTCGACACCACCTACAGTTAATGAGTGTTTTTATTTCAAATATGTATTGATTCAAAAATCGCTCTCTAGTTTCAATGTCGAATAATCAAATGTTAACTCTTCTTCAACTTCTATTTTACGACATGCTTTCACATTATATCCGTCGATACAACAATTCGGACGATGTGAATGATTAAGAAATTTTCCATAATAATCTTGTGTCACTGCTTTAGCTGTATAATCGATGTCCAATGACATCACATGTTCATTTCTCATGAATGACTTGGCGCTGAAGAGTCCTTTACCATGTAGCTTGGATGGTAATATACGAAACATTTCCACATACAGCAACAAATTTATACCTCTATACCACTAATATTTCAACAGTGTGGACTGTCCTAAACTTTTAGGCCTAAAGTTTTAGAGTCTAAACTTAAGAATATAGAAATAATTTAGTTTTATTGTAATAATTTAGTTTTATTGAAAGATTAATGAGTTTTTTGTCTTTTAAACATTGTACGTATATCCATATGACCTTTTTCCTTGCTCTACCATTCAACATTATATATATAGTTATAATTCTTTTTTTGGAGGTATGATATCTTCATTCACTAATAATGTAGAGATACTCGTCAATGTAATACTTATCGCATTACAGTTGTTCTTTTTTCCAAAATACCTCTTATTCACTTCTTAAGTGATAAACACTTGAACCAACAACATTTCAAATAGAAAAGAAATTAAAATGGAACTTCATCAAGCCGTCATCGAACATGACATCAATGGTGTTAAGAGCGCGATATCCTCACCATTCATCCACCAAAACGTCAAGAATATAGCGATTATACTTGCTGCATATGTGAACGATGTGGAAATCGTCAAACTTCTACTTGATAACGCTATCTCACCAACGATTTGGGACCTTCCTTTAAACTATCAAAGAAAATGGGAAAGCAAAGATATTAAATTACACCATGCTAAAATTGATAGTGACTTGAGCCCTTTCAGTGGAGGCTGGACACCCAGGATGACTCCAGCCTGTTTGGCAGCATTTTACGGGCACATCGAGGTTCTTCGTGTATTAATTAATGCACGAGTTGATTTGAATCATGACCCCTATTTATACAACTACACAGGAATGCGAGATGTAAATCGCACGGTTTCGTCCAGTGCAATACCTTCTTGGAATGCACTGACCTGTGCTCTCTTTGGAAAGCAGTGGAAAATAGCGAATATGTTGGTGGACGAAGGATTGCGACCCACCTCTATGAAAGGTCAAGAAAAAGCATGGCAATTTGTCCTTCGAAATCGCGCTATGGACATGGCACGGGTGCTGCTGTGTCAGAATCATCGACATTTGCCACCGGAAATGATACGAGAAATAGCTAACTTTCTTTAGAAGTGCATCAAATGATAACATGCGAGGGAGTTGTATAATGTATGACACCAGATGCTGTTTTACAGTTCTTCGTGTAGTCAGATGTAGTGTTCTAGCCCTGTTTTCAACGTTGAAATAAGAAATAAACTAAAAGACAAAAATGTTTGAATGCAAATTTCAAACACGAACTATGTTCCCAACAATTCCATTTACAACCAGCGAATGGATGGACAAAATTTGGATGACAAAGGCCGACGTCCAGTTTCAAATCACCCCATTAGAATTCCAATGTTCCTCGACCGACGTTGAACGGATAATCTTTGACCGGTACGCTATAGCTGCGTGTAACTTGTACCTCCTGCTCTTCTTCGTCTTCGGCGTCTGAATCTTTGTTGGTCATCCAGAAATCTACATGTGTAAAATTTATTTCTCCCAGCTTTCTGGGTATAAAATTCTATCACATGCCTCGCAAAATTGACCATCGTCTTCCTCCAGCAAGTTGTCTACATCTTGTCCACACCAATCGCAATTCTGTTCCACGTAACGCCGGTCCAAATCGTTCATTGGTACAATGTCGTAGTCTTCTTCGCCGCGGTACACAGCCACGGTCAACCCAACTCGTTCCAATGCCTCGATAGCCCTCTGGTGTTCGGTGTCCGTGCTATTATGCTCAAACACGTACGCTCCCTTGCCGCTGCGATATATTCCAGGGGTTGTAATCCCAGACAAAGCAGTACTGGCTGCTGCTATTACAGCGCAAGACTTGAACGGATAATCTTTGCGCGGTACGCCATAGCTGCGTGTAACTCGTTCCTCCTGCTCTTCTTCGTCTTCGGCGTCTGAAAGGGCAATATCATCGGAATTGTCCTTGTCGTCCTCGTCGTCCTCATCGGACGAGGAAAAAATTTGCCTGCGGGCAGGGGCAGGGGTAGGGGCAGGGGCAGGAGGTGCGTTGCTTTTTGTTTCTCCACCATCTGGTTCTACCGAATGTGATAGGTCGATGAGTTGTCCTGCACCTTCAGCTGCTTTGCACCGCTTTTCTATGCCTTGTGCTGGTGTTTCGTGGCCAACGACTTCTGGTTGGTCATCATCTGTTTCGGCGTCTTCTTCTAATGAATCCATTGGGTTTCTAGTTTGTCCGATTACACGTTGACATTTTTTAAATGTTACGGTATGACTTTCTTTTTGGATGGGCGTGTCTACCGTCTCGAAGGAGCAGTGAGTAAATTTGGTGTCGCACCTAGTGATGACGGGTGCTCCAAATCGCACGTTCTGAAACAGGACATAATCATAAGGGATGGCCGTCACAAATTTGCAAAATAATTTAACGGACTTTTCACCGCGTATGGTGGCTGGAAAATCAATCGTGGCGACTTGTTGCTCATGTGTGACTGGCTTAATGTCGTTTCCCCTAAAACGAAATAACGCCCTTTTGAGCCTGCCTCCAACATACAAATGTCGGGCCATAATACAAGCATTTTTCAACTCTCGCACAAAGTTGAGTATCAGTTCTTTTCCGGTACGATAATCCTGAAATCTAATGTCTTCATACGGTACGGTCATATAATTGTGACTATTAGCAATTGTATCCATATTTACTACTTCTGCGCCCGCGTCTGATAGGCCCACAATATAATGAACAGAATCAAATTCATCGTCCCGAACCCATCGACCAATGACAGCACGCTTACCGTCTGCGAGATAATATCTGGGGCCAACTTGGCCTTTCTCCACCGCTCGGTTGTATAGGCCAGACAAGCGGGCGACCAATATTTCTTTTTTTTTGGACGAAGCCATGTATCCAATTTTTTGAATCAAAAAAACCCTTGCGTTCGTTCTGACCGTATTTTGCGAGTGTCCTGCTTGAATAAAGGCATGGAATTCTTCAAGGAGGTGGCGCATGTCCGTGTTTTTTTTATGATTAGGATGGTCGGGCGACCATTTACCTCGAGGCGGGCCTCGAGGTTCGGCAGGCATAAAGTATTGGCAAAACATTCTAAATTCTAAATTCTAAATTTAGAACGAGTCTACTTATACTGACTTTTTGCCCTAAAGTTATCCACAGTGAACCACGACTTTGAAATGTTTGTTGGTTGGTTGGGGTGGTTTGGGTTTTTCTCAACCGACGTTAGCGATTGTTTTGACGGCGATGGCCTAATTACTTATGTTTTTGGGATGAAAGATGACGCAAAAGAAGTCCAAATAGAAACTTCCGAATGTGAAATTCGGCCAAACAAAAAAAGCTGGATGATGGAAGCACTCGGTCTAAAATATGCAAACCCATTTTTCCGTGATTTGTTGTTAAATTCGAAAGACGGTATATATGAAAGAAAAGGCCCCAGAGATACAAAATTGTGGTGCGGTAATGAGTACACGGAAGATGCAGTAGGTGAGCCAACCGCGGGTCTCTTAATAATTGCGCAATTTATTCGGTATTTTCCTTAAAAATACCGTATTATGACTTTTTTTATTTAGTCGAAAATAGTTTTAGAATATTTTGGTTTTCAAATGTGAAAAATTAAAATCTAATTTAAACTGTGTTATTCCAGATAGTCTTTCCCACCACCACGCCAAAAATCCGGTATATATTAGGAATATTCTGAAATTTTTTTAATAGTCAATCTATACCAGACAACAGAAAAATATGAAATTAGCCAATATGAAAGTAGCCGTTTTCATTTCATCACATATTTGTTACCAAGGACAGCTAACTTTGTTAAGTCAGGCTTTACAAAGTGTTCTGAGTCAAACAATTATCCCACATGTCTACATTTCATTGTCATTTGCTGACGAAATGGTGGAAATGGCGAACGCGGCTAAAAGGGACATCAAATCTCCAGGTCGAGCTTGGAAAGTTCATTCAAAGCAAAGATTTCAACTGCAACATTTGGAATATTTAACAAAAATGTATGCGGACCAATATGATATGATTCTCTTTTTGGACGACGATGACACATACACTACAAACAGAGTTGCAGTTATGTGTCAGGGACTCGTTAGGGGTATCGACTCTTACGGTCACTCCAAACCAATCGTTGTAAGAGAAATTACGAATGACGGTGAAAATCAGGACATGCCCGAATATTGGGCCTATGGTGTTCAACCTGTAGTTTTGCAGGATTTTTTCAAAGAGATTAGTGAAAGGCGACTACTCCTATATATTTGGAACAAAATGGGAGATATGGTTTTACGGTCGTATTTACGATTCAAAGACATCGAAGTAATTGGAATACCATACCAGTTATACCTCTACAACAAATCCAATCCATTTGGAGTTTGTAACTCTCAACATTTTGATTTACATACAGAGTATGTTCCGAAAACATTCAAGAGACATATGTTACAACAAATCACTAATTTGGCTGGTTATGCCAAGAACGAAACAGGTATTTATTCAAATGAAGAACTGTTTAAAAGAGTCCACAAAGTGATTACTGGACCACATAAGGAATCATATTACCCAGAAATTTTAAAATCGTGTGTAAGTGCACAGAAACTTATTGATTATTACAATGAAATTCGAGCATGGGCACAATAGACTTAAACATTTTAATAAATACAAATAATTCATTATTTAATAATACCATGAAAAAATAGAACGATACAAGTCTGCATCGATGGCACGGTCCATAGGTACGCGCCCGGTCCATCGTATGGGGTATTACGAGTGGGAATGTATGACACCAGATGCTGTTTTACAGTTCTTCATGTAGTCAGATGTATCACAAATAACTACTATTGTTGTTGCTATTGGGACACATGATGCCGAATCGTCAGCTGACGTGAATTCGTATAAATCTAAGATAGCTTGAAAGGGGATTCTAATGAACATTACGGAAACATAGTAAGATTAGTAGAGATACAAACATTAATGTTTAACATTTGAAGATGCATTTGAATGTTTGTTCATCTCTACTACAAATTTAAGAATTAGGGGGTAAAAAAATCAGTCCTCAACTCAATCATTTCAAATCCAATCGGACCAACTGCCGACATGGACACCAA
>Ga0209533_1000765_pt1 | contig 30608 bp, 21 predicted proteins | sample COG_04_FD_184748 | JGI IMG/M metagenome (GOLD analysis project Ga0209533, IMG submission 184748) | Pelagic Microbial community sample from North Sea - COGITO 998_met_04 (SPAdes) (version 2) | ecosystem: Environmental > Aquatic > Marine > Neritic zone/Coastal water | place: Helgoland, sampling...
CCAAGCGGAAGAGGCTGTCAAACAACAAGCGGAAGAGGCTGCCAAACACCAAGCGGAACAGGATATCAAACAAGCAATAATAGAAGAAAATGAACGAAGAGCAGCCATTGGACCATACCTACCAGAATGGTGGGATTCACCACCAACCGAAAGTAGTTACAGTATATTTGATGGAGTGCCCCGAGCAACAATCCCGACAAACAAATACACCCACATCCAAGACAAAAGTTGTTCCACCTATGGGGCATCGGCCCTATCTTCACCTGACGAATGTAAAGAGGCTGCCAAGCAACTTGGAATCATGTTTCTAGATTACAAAGTAAATACCAACCCAGCCACCCCCGACCCGAATCCAACTGGTTGTTATCTCTGGTCACCAACCTCCGACGGTCAGAACTTAATATTACATTACAATGCAGAGCCCTTTTCCACAACCAGTTGTGGTTACGAGGAACACAGTCAGCACCAACCAAACAGCGTCGGATGTTTATGCGTGCACAGATACACAAGATTGACGACGGACGACACCTGCGGCTCTGCTGGGATGGTATCAATTTCCTCCATGGAAGAGTGCAAAGGAGCTGCCATACAAGTAGGCCTTGCCTCCGAGAACAGCCTACTCTCAACCACAACCGAGTCCACCGCAAACAGCTCCGCCCCCCATTGTTCCCAACATTCCGACGGCACAATTGCATACAACGCATTTTCCAAAAGGGACCAAACATTAACACGAGAAGGATATTGTTCCCTAAAGATAGATACTTCATCAAAGTGTTTTGCAATTGCGGAACGAATTGGTTTGGCTAACCGACCGAGGAGATTTGCAACAGCAGTTGGTTGGGATTGCATTAACATAGGAGACGAGAGTGACGACGGTTTCAAATGTTGCTCAGCAAACCACAACGGTTGCACCGACAGCACCTGTTGGTGGGAGAAATCCACCCCCAGTTCTCAAACAGGCCTTTGCTCACAAACTGTGACAACTCCAGTCCATGGCACCTGGCCAGACCGACCAACTGGATGTTTCATAGACGAAGATTTCACTCCCCATTTCAACACGAAATCTACACTGATACAATGTGGTGAAAGCTATCCCTGTCTCTGTGATGAACTCATTCGAAGTGGAACTTGCGAAGAGATGGGATACACCAAACTTGACAGTGCGGAAAAATGCTGGAGGTATGCCATTGAACGCGGATGGGACAGCACCAACACACATACAAGCAGCAGTCACCATTTACCTGCCGGTTGTTCTATTGACACCATTGGCCACATCCATTACAACGACATTTCCACATCTTCAACTACCTGCTCCAATAGTTTCGGTTGCATCTGCGACCCACTGTTGCGTTCCGGAACCTGCACCAATGTAATTGATACAAAACTTGAGTGTTTCAAAGCGGCGACAGCAAAAGGCTTTCGAAGCGGCCATCATACAAGTGGTACCTGGGGCTTAGTACCACCTGGCTGTTCAGTTGACAGCAGTGGCAATCCCCACTTTAACGATGCACCACATGTCCCAACAGTGGACTGTTCCGATACTTTTGGATGTCTCTGTGTCAGCACTGGCACCACCCAGAGCTGTACCTCTGGCTGCCTCTGCAGACAACAATATACAACAATAAGCTCTGGGACATGTGCATCAAATGGTCACGGACACATTCGTTCCAAAGACGACTGTCAAACCGCTGCCATTGCACAGAACACACATGATTATTCATCCGATATAACAGAGACTGGGGAACTCGCCACCAGTTTGTATCCATCCTACTGTTTTGTGGATAACAATGGTCAAGTATACTACAACAACTTGTTTGGAGAGCTTGCCCAAGAGAATGAATGTATAGTCAATACATTTGCAATCTCATTCTCTTGGCAGACAACTTCAACGTTCACCACTTGTGAACAATTCAAGAATGAGATTGGTCCATACACTGGTTCCAATGGTGGGCAAATTCTTGTCAATGCGTGCAACAATGGGTTTCAGACTGGGGACTGTTCAACTGCACTTTCTGAGGATGAAAGAATTGCTTGCAATTGGGGAAAATTAGGGCAAAAAGCTTCTATTAAAGGATGTCTCTGTCTCCTCGACTCCAAATGTGACAGCACCGAATTACCAATGTCTGACAAATCGGCAACCGGCTCCATAACAGGCGTGAATGGAGAATCTGTCGATTTCCAGTGTGATGACGGTTACATGCTTCAAGGTTCTGACAACAGAGTCAGTGGCACCTTCACTTGTAACAAACACGGCATTTTCACACTCGACACTTACAATTTTCGACCAAATCACTGTTCCATTTGTAACCCCGTTATTAGAAAATTACACAAAAACGATGTGTGTGTCCCAATTCTCCGTGAAAATAGTGCATTTACCACTTACCGCCCCCTTTCGCCAGAAACGAAGGTGCGCACAATTTCAATGTCAAACTCTTTGGAATTTTCGAAGCACACAACAGATGCCACAATGTATAGCAAAACTCGCATACATATTACTGATTTACCACCATTCATGAGGGACGAGTTGTCACAGCTCGAGCAAACACAGAGAGTCGACATGTACACACAGGACATCACAAGCATGGAGGACGAATGCGAATACGGAATCAACTGCTGCAGCAAGGCTCTGGACATTGACACTGACACGACATTTCAGTTGGACATTCCTTTGACAACTCTAAATACAAAATACTGCCAACTACCCATCACAACATTATCAGAATGTGCTGCAGCTGTTCACACGTTTGACATTCAGGCACTTTATTATACCATGGACCCCACAGTCGTTGTCACAAGCAATACAACTGTGGTAAAACAAGTAGAGCCTACAAACAGAAAAACGAGTCCACCCGGTTGCTTTTTGAAGATGTCTGGACCATCCACTCACAGAGTTGTTCCATATTTCAACCCTGAATTGACCTCCGATACTGTCTGTTCACATCCCAGCCGCGATATCGAAGATTCTAATGCAGGTTGTCTTTGCCACATTCCCAACTACAATCATGTCCAAATAAAGTCTGGTGTTTGTGAGGAATCGATAATAACATCAACTGAATGCCTCGTTGCAGCAAATGAATTGAAAGATTCGTTGCAACAACCCTACGAATTCATCAGTATTACAGAATTGAACTCGTCCATACATCCACCCGGTTGTTTCACTCTGAAAAACAAGAATTTGTCAAAAGCGGAACTATTTATCAATACTGACACTTCTTCTAGCGCATTTTGTGATTCAATGAATGCAGACGGTTGTCTGTGTAAAAGCAACAACAATGCACTGGCTGTACTAACACTGCCACCGAGGGAAAAGGCCTGGTCTATCACCTGCAACAAAGGCAATGTTATTGGCAAAAAAACATTGACAACTTTGGCATCGTCCAGCATTTTGGCACCAATATCAACCAAAGACAACCATTCGTGCATTAAACACATTCCAGACACTACAAAGTGTAAGGCTGCTGCGGTGACTCTTGGCATTAGTGAAGAGTTGTTCATTGTCAACGACCCACAGTTAACATCTGGTTGCTCGCATCAATTATACACTACAATTAGTACTGGTCAGTGTGGAGATGCAGCGTCCGTTCTCTCCATTGACGAGTGTCAATATGCAGCGATTACACTGGACAAGAGAGCAACAGTGACCAGTGACCCGACTGCACCATATGGTTGCAACATGAAATACCACCTTGGCACTGTCAGTGTTACATTCAACAGCAACAAAGAGAAGGTCCAAGACGCCGGTATTATGGACACCATCTGCTCCCCACGGCTTCAAACCATCTGCAAAAAGAACGCACTTTATTTTAATGTACATTCTTCTCCACCGTTTTGTACCAACAACAACGAACAATGCATTTGCTATGGAAATAAGAGATACATTGCTTTGGCATCAGAGGGAACCTGTTCAAAAAGCATTATGGATTACCCAACCTGTCAGTCAGCCATGGAGGCTCTTGGTAACGGTGGGACCGTATTACAAACAGTTGACTTTCAAGCTCCCACTGGATGTTACAAACACGCCGGCAATTTTTACTTCAACACCGCCGAAAATGGCACGCCAGGCCCCTGTTCTTCTACCAAGCAGTGTGTATGCCACGGTTCCGCCTACAAAACTGAGTGTTGGGATGATTATCTCCGAAAGTGGGACAGCAATCTAGAAAAGAAAGAGAGTTACTACCAATGCAAAATGCACAAGATGTCAACAATGACCAATACAATTGTACCAATGACTTGCCCACCAATAGAAGTAGCCAATTCGGACTTCGCTTCAACGGGTTCAATCAACGGAAACATCTTTACCTCCATTCCAGTCTCATGCAACGAAGGCTATTTGGGTGGTGGAAATGCAAGTTGCGATTACCACATTACTAAGAATGAACCAGAGAGCATTCCTCACCACATTACAAACGGATTTTGCAAAACACCGATTACCAACAAACACGACTGTTTCAAGATGGCCAAGTCATTGCATTTGGAACAGATACGACTAACCAGTCTATCACCGACCGAACAAACACAGTGGTTTAATCCTAATTTTACATCTGTCAATCTCTTACCATTTGATGGTTCCAAATATCCTAGCGGTTGTATTTTATTAAGAACTGACATCTGTGGCGGAGCAGATAAAATAATACCATATTTCAATCCATTTTACTCAAATACTGACTGTGCAAATGGACCGGACTCTGCAGGATGTGTCTGCAATATGTTCACCAAAGTTTCAAATGGAACATGTCAAAGTAATGGACATCTCTTACTCAACAATGCTCAAGATTGCAAAAAAGCATCGTTTCTCCTGAATAAGGCGAGGAGACTTGAAGAAACAATCAACTCGACCGCAACAGGTCAGTGTGGAAGCTCCATCTGTAACAACATAGTCCAAACCATTTCATCGGGTTCCAGATGCATCTGTAGAAATATCATGGACACAATAGCACCGAAACCATCCGGTTGCTTTGAGACATCTAATGGTGACACATTTTTTAACAAAATGACCGGAGATGCAGCATGCTCAATTGATGAACCTTGTCTGTGCAGCACTGGGATGAAAAACAACATCTTCTCATCGTCCAATGGCTCCTGTTTGTCGTTGGGTTTTGGATATGCACCGGTGACATCATCAACAAAATGTTTGGAGTCAGCTATAGAAACTGGTCTGTCAGCCACCAGTGTCAAAGAAATATTTGATTTAGGCAGGACGCCTAATTGTTTCAAAAATAACAATGGTATTTTACATCTGAACCATGCTCCATCAACAGTGCCTTGTTACAGCAGTGGAAGTGAAGGATGTTTGTGCGAGAAAAAGTTTTGGCATGTACCAAACTGTACGTCCAGTGGATATGACCCCATTTTATCGGAAGAACTTTGTAAAGAAGCCGCGCTCTCTTTAAATCTACCATCAACATCCATGTGCACACAATCTGGTTCAAATTGTGTCAATGGATGTCTGTGCCAGGCTAAAAAAATAGCCTCCTTTGGTGAAATCAAATGCAATGCAATACCCGACTGCAAGCCAACGGAAGTGGCACATTCAAATGCGTCAACCGTTGGGTCAATCAATGGAAATGGAAATATCTCGGTGACTTGCGATGTGGGGTACAGTGGAGGAGGCACAGTCACATGCAGCCCTGAAAGCAACCTTTTCTCGACAGTTTCGTGTCAATATTGCTCCAAAGGCTATGGATATGTCAGTGCCGCAAACCACACCTGCATCAAATGTACAGACCATGGCATTGGGACAAATGCAACTTACAACAGTGCGGACTATTCGGACAGCATTTGTACATCACAGGCATGTCCATTTGGAATGGGGATTATCTCCAATGGCAGTTTGAACACCCATGCAGAACAGGACTGCGTCAAGTGTCCTGAAAATACATTTTCAGATTCGGCTGACCAGGGACAATGTCAACATCTCCTTCCAGGTTATCGTATCAAACAAAATCAAATGGAAAATCTGTTACAAGTCTCTCCTCCAAGAATAGAATCTGTCACATTCCCAGTCCCTGACCAACAGACGCCTCTTTTTTCAAGTAGAAGGCGACGTCTGTCAATCTCACATCGAAAGCACCGGCGTTTATATTTGTCAGAGAAATTATTTATTTATGAGAAGAATTTGTTTGAAATCGTGAATATTCCAAATTTGTTGTTGTGTGAATTGAGATTAATGATGTCAAAATCATTAGAAGTGGTGGGAGTGACACAATTTATAGAGATTGACCAAAGCAATTGTTGGATACCACAGGATACAAATCTGCCACGAAACCATGGGCAATATTTTGTGAAAGAAGATGGTACGAAAGACATGGCGTATAATCTCCCTGTACCAACATCCCAGAAAATACAGACTGTCTTTCGTTACAATGTTGACAATTCTACCATATATTTTGGCACCAATCAGTACACTGGGACATTCAGTGGATTTACAAATCCAACAGCTTCATTGGTATATGGGGAGTTTGTGCTGAAATGGAAGAGTACCAACATTGGAGGAAACAATCATGCCGAGGGTCTGATGTCCGCAAGTGTTGGTGGAGATGGACACTATATTTTAACAAATCATGTCAAAAATGTTGATGGTGGAATTGTGCAAGAAGAATTTTTATACCGTAACATAACAGGCAACTGGACCAGAACGAAACGAACGGACAATAATGCAGTACAAACAAAGACTGTGAAGCAGAGCAATTATGGAGCAAGAATTGAAACAGATTTAAATGGTGTCAAAAAGGATGTTTGCTACTTCGATTCAATAAATCTACAAGTGTACGAGTTTACGGTGGGTGGAGTCACTACTAAAATTAATCAAATTCACGTGTTTGAATGTGGTGACGATTTCATTTCTGGTATTCCCGTAGTAAATATGACAAAGATTCGTGAGTTTGACATTGGGTCGATGAACCAACTTAACATTGGCCAAATACAAGTTACATGCCCTGTTGCTGCTGTTGCTCACTCGCAACACGTGTTACAACAATTACAGTTTGGTCAGAGTGTTCAAGTACAGTGCGATGTGGGATATATCTCTAAAAATGGTGTGTCCAATATCTTGTGTCAAACAGACGGCTCCTATAATTCGGTGCAGTGTTTGCCTCAGACTTGTACGTCAAGCCAGGTTGACAATTCAAATGCATCCGTCAGTGGTTCAATTGTGGGTGTGACAGGGCAAAGTCAATATGTTCAATGTGATGATGGATTTCTTGGAAGTGCGTATGCTACATGCCTGACATCCGGTATATTTAGTACAGTTTCTTGTTCCAGAAGAGTGTGCGAGGGTAACATTGACAATTCAATCATGGGGTTGTTCCAAGCGTTCTATGGAGATAGTCCAAGTGTGCAGTGTGCAGCAGGTTACTCACCATCGCAGGCAACAATCACATGTCAAGCTGACGGGACTTTTACTGTGGTGGAGTGTATCCTCTCGTTCTGTTTTGCAACCATTGACAATGCAATTGACAATGCAATTGTGGACACAACAGCTGCACTTGCTCATGACGAGAGTGTAACAGTTCATTGCAATGAAGGGTATTTTGGAGGGGGTGTTGTTCGATGCAACGCAGAAACAAATACATTAAGCCCAGTTGGAAACCCTGTGATATGTACACCCAACACTTGTGCAACAGCAAATGTTCCAAATTCCAATGCATCTGCAATTGGTTCCATTGTGGGGGTGACTGGAGTCTCTCATTATGTTCAATGTGTACCGGGGTACATTGGCAGTGGTGTTGCTAGATGTCTGACATCTGGAGTTTTTAGTACAGTGACATGTTTGCCAATAGCATGTTCGACGCCAGTGTTCCCCACAGGAGTGAAACAAACTCAATTGAACAGTTACTACGGACAGTCGGTGCAGGTCCAATGTGACAGTGGCTACGAAGCAAACACGCAAAAAACTGTTAATTTTGATTATGGATTTGCAGAAATAACTGCTTGTCCAGGTGACATTGTAACTGTTAACTGGAAAGGCTATCATAACATCAGAGAAGTCTCTGGAAGTGGTTGTGACAGTCCCTATTCGAGTTCTTCGGCTGTTAGTTTGTATAAGAACAATGGGTATACAATGACGTTTTCAAACGATGAACTGGTAGCGTTACCCGGTCAAAGGCGTTACTTCAAATGTGACCAGCATTGCGGCGAGTCAGCTTCGCGTTTTGAAGTGGTGTGTCCCGCCTACAATGCGGATTCATCAGTTAACTCATTAACTGTTGGCTGTGATATCAATGGAAACTTCGATATCCCAAATAATAGTTGTGTTCGAAAAGCATGTCAAGTTTCAATTGCAAATTCGAATGCCATTAACAAAATAGTTCAATATCAAGATAGTCTGAATGTTCAATGCGATACACATTACCAAGGTGGAGGTGTGCTTGTATGCGGTGCAGATGGCCTCTACACAGACATCAATGGCCTCTACAGCGACCTCAGTTGCACGTCAACATCATGTGCACCAACACAAATTGAACATTCCAATAAAGCCGAAACCGGTTCAATACAAGGTAGTTTTGGCGATACTGTATTGATAAAATGTAATCCACTGTACCGACCGCTTTCATACGAGGGTCTGACAATATCCAACACAGTCGAGCTCAAATGCCTTGAGACAGGGTTATTCGAGGATGGCGAATGTGTGCTGATGTACAATTTCGCCACTCCCAGTGGCGTGTACATACCAAAAGATTATATTTTAGCAATTGCATCGGAACTCCGCACATGGCATGCGGACAAGGAAGAGAGAAAAGCAAACATGGTTAGGTTGACAAGGCACCTCTATACTTCAACCAAAAGTAGTGAATTGACCAAAAGAGAGACTGTCAAGTTGAGCAAAATGGAAATTGAAAAAGGTGATTTTGACAGCAAAATGTTGGAGAAAATGCCAAAAAAGGCTAAAAAGATATACATAGTACCATCACCGCCAAATGCCGGAGCCATAGATACATGTTCCAATGGTCAAAACGACGACAATTGTTGTACATATTCTTTTTCGGACGATGCAGAATTGGATGAAGACGACGTGGTAGTTCACGAAACCGGAGAAGAAGTTGGAAGTTGGTCCATTTTATGTAAGGGAGATATACTTGTCTCCAAACAAACACAAGAAAACGATGGACTCAAAATGGAGTGTTGGGATAATTTCGGAAATGCGTGGGGTAACACTGTTCGAAACATGTCCAGTGGTGAGTACTATAAATGCAACTCGCATACAATCATGGTTGGTTCGCAAACACCACTGGGCTTGACGTGTGAAACAGCAGCAGTCAATGGTTCTAATTTAAATGTGGAGTTAATTACAGCATTTGTAGATGAAACAGTAACAGTGGAATGTGACACCAATCATGTTGGTGGAGGTGTATTGACATGTGGAACGGATGGCAATTTTAGCACAAATAGTGTTGTGTGCTTTCCAATGTATAACGGGGATATTCATTACGACTGTGCAAAAGTAAAAGCACTGCATCAAGAAGGTGGCTGTTGCGATGGTACTCTACGGTCAGTTTCAGTAACTACCGATATAAGTATATCGTGCAGCGAGTTGAAGAGAGGATTCAACTTGCATTGTGCCTGTGGTGTCACGGAGGGTTCACTGGTGCCCGTTTCATACTCAATGCAATAATTAAAAAAAAAACACAAATTAAAAAATAAACACAAATTAAAAAATAAACACAAATTAAAAAATAAACACAAATTAAAAAATAAACACAAATTAAAAAAAAAACACACAAATTGTTCGAAGTATATAAATAGAAAAATCAATCAAATACAAAATTTAAAACCATTACAAAATATTTTCTTTAATTATATTTACCGAATATGTTTTTTTTGAAATAAGCAGTTATATAAGCTCCACATTTGAGTACACACGATATGTACACCGGTGAATTTTTTGTCCGTCAACGGTCCAACCAATGCGGTCTTCATGCCATACAAAACATGTTCAGAAGTGCAGCCATCTCCAAACGTGACATGCACATGGCCTGTGAAAAAATATTCAAAGAAACGGGCGACCCCATTCCAAATCATGAATCACTTGGAGGCGACTGGTCAGTGTCTGCGGTGGTCACCGCTATTCAAATGCATGGATATGATATCAAGAGGGCGGTTTCTTCCAAGAAAAGCCGTGAGTGGATTGGTGATTCGTTTGAAACATTGTTAGAAAACGAAATGTTTAGAGGAATGATTATACATCAAGCCATTCATCGACATTTCACATGTATTCGACCAGAAGAGATTGATGGTGAGAGATATTTGTTTTATGTTGACTCACAATCTTCGGGACCGGTGCGTATATCGAAAAAACTGGCCGAACGTCGTTGTTTGTCAAATGCGTATTCTTGGGACCCATATGTTGTTATGGGTGATGAAATGGATTTTGTTGCGCCACCTCAACACATATTGATTTCGGACTCGATGAGTAATGTCAAACAAAGGCCAAAAGTGAGACCACCTGAAGATTTTATGAATGCTTGGAATTCTCTGGCACAGACAGACACCAAAACACCAGAACGATGAAGAGAATATATTGGACACATTGATATGGCTTGTGTTGTTCTTGGGGTCGGCGACAGGTGGGACACGTGGGAAATTTCTTTTTGAATGTATTCGACTCTACCAACTTCCACTTATTCCAACATTCTGTACATAGTGTATGACCACATGTTAATGTTGATATTTTGCGACGATGTCGGTAACAAATATCACAATATACCATCTTTACATTCTTGATTTTACATTTATAGAGATATATTTGAATATTTAAACAGAGATACTTTTCTCTTTTATATATTTTGCTTTTGCTACCGCATATACAATTGTTTTTGTTATTGCAGTCGGTCAAATCGTGATGTTGTTGCAAGGATATGATAATATTTTGAATTCTTTAGATGGACAGAAGCCTCTTTTGTCGCCACATATGGAATTTTAATATGTTGTATATATTATATCATTCTTTGTTTTAGAAATGATACTTCTTTATGTTCTTTTTATTCTCTATTTATTGTATGTGTACCTAATCTACTATCGTGACAGACGGTATGAATTGATAGCATTAATACGTTCAAAAGAAATACGGTCATTAGAATGGCGTCATCGCGGAAAAACATTTCAAATTAAATTAACAAAAGAATCCATCGCAAAATTATCCAAAAATACAGGCATTGGCATTGGGAAAATGGAAGGCATTATCATTAGACATTTTTGGATGGAAGGAAAAAAATATAATACAGATACATTTTCAATCAACAAATTAAAGTTTGATAGTTAAAGCTTATGTAGGGTTTGTAGGAGAATCGTCGTTTCAGTACATACAAATGAACGAGACATCTTTGGAATACATTTGATGTTTTTATACACTACCCAAGGTGTTCTTTTACTCACCGTTCCACTCTGTCTCTACCTCCTTCCATATAGGAAAATTTGCGACACCAAAACACCGACGTTTGAGCAACTGCACTTTAGATTGCATTACTTCGTATGGTATGCGCTCCCCTTTTTTTTTCCTAAAATTTTCCAACACATCCAAACACAAATTCCAAAAAGATTCATTGAATGGAATACGCCACATACGAGTCAGAAGCGGTGTCCAAACCACAAACAACGTCTCATTTGAGGACTGTGCAGCCATCTCCTGATGAATTTGCATCATATAGTAAGGAGCCGGAGTTTTCCATTTTTTGCGCACGATGCCAGCCATTTCTTCAGGCGATTTTCCAACCCCGCCGCCGGGACATTTAATTTCTACATTTGCCCACCAATCAGTATTGTTCTCATCGTTAAGTACGACAACCGCACCGTCTGGCGATGCTGCATAACAATCGTCAATTGGAATCATCGGACATTCAAAAAAATGCGAAAATGGAATGGAATCGACAATGACATTGACTGCCGTATCCTCGTGTTTGGAACCCCATGCCATGCGCGATTTAGCTATATCGTCAAATTCTTCGACTTGATTACCAAACCATTTTTCGAGTATTATATCCCAATCAGCTTCACATTTAAAATTAAAATAGAGGTCAGAGGGCTTGGAACCAGTGATGCGACCAATGCGGCCAGCAAGCCATTCCGGTGTACCTTGCTCGGGCTGAGCTCCGATGCCTTGCTCTTTTAATGAATATATGTTGCGCATACTCATATTTAAGGGTGGTGATGTCATGTTGTACTAATTGTAATGTTTCCATCTTATTCCTTACATACTCGTACTCCTCGGCCTAAAGAAAGTTCTGTCAAAAAAAGAAAACGTCGGCCTGTTCTTCTTTTTAGTGATAATTACAGGGCACATAAATATCTCTGTCATGCGTGTCGTGCGCCTGTGTATTTTTTGCCCGGTCATGAGTTAGTGTGTTCGGAGTGTGCGTCACGCATTGTCGAAAAAGTTGCTGAAGAGGGGCAAAAAAGAGTTGTCAGTGCACGGTAGATTTTAGTTTTTTTTATATATAAAGGTATCTTTTATTTAATGTATTAAATGCCTTTTCATCAATTAACTCAATCGACATTTGCTCCGACAGAAATGTCCAAAGATGATGCGCATAAACTTAAAGTTGGTGATAAAGTGCGAAAAAAGGCCACATCCAAAATAGAGATAGTCACGAATACAACAGACAAAGATAAAGAGAGTGGTAATTTTAGCACGAAATCAAATAAAAAAAGATTGCAAAAACCAGAATATTATGATGTGGTCAATGAGGAAATAGAGGATGAGGACTCCGATGAAAATACAGAGGGTGAGGAGAAAGAGGATGCGGAGGAGTTCTTCTCGGAGGCAGAAGACGAGGAGGAGGCAGAGGATGAGGACTCCGATGAAAATACAGAGGCAGAAGACGAGGAGGATGCAGAGGAGCAGGAGGAGGCAGAGGATGAGGACTCCGATGAAAATACAGAGGCAGAAGACGAGGAGGATGCAGAGGAGCAGGATGCAGCAGAGGAGCTCTCAACTGCAGAGGAGCTCTCAACTGCAGAAGAAGAAACAGATGACGAGAATGACAAGAATGACGATAATAGTGATGAAGATGCAAGTGTCTCCTCGGATAAAGAGGACGAGAACTCCTCGGAGGCAGAGGAGGAAGATGTCACTTCAGAAACAAATGAGGCTGAATATGACAGTGATGCAAGTCAATCTCTGCTGTTAAATGTTAACCCCACAGAGGATTTGGAAGAGAAAAAGGATGACGACGATGATAGAAATGATTTCGATTGTTTAGAATCCAAAGTCGAACATTCTTATTCTTTACCCACCAAACATCCGAATCATCCTTTCGAAGGTAAATTCGACGAATTAAAAGCAAAACACGTGAAAGAAATGTCAGAATTAAGGAAGAAGAACGCTGAATCCATCAAAGATTTATATGACAAACAAGAAAATGAAATCGACTCATTGAGGAAACAATGCATAGAAATCATTGACAATCAAGAGGTCATCACTAAAAAACACAAAGAAGAAATACAAATGCTCGAAGAAAAATCTGAAGAACGTATTTCACAATGGACTAAAAGTATTTCAGCAATTCAAAAAACGATAGAAAAAGAAAAGAAAACGCTTAAAAAATCAATAAAGAAATTAAAGAAAGAGCACGCCGAAGTTCTGAAATCCCTACAATTTTCAACCACTCAACCAACAATGGTTTAAAATCACTACTTTTCATTTTTCTTATCTCGAATCTGATAATCTTTCATTTTCTCCGAAAAAGTTGCAACAAAAACCGAAGCCTTTTTAGCCAAAATGGCCAATTCTTCAGTGGACGGCGGTACAATTGGTTTGTCAGATAAAGAGCGCGCGGCAACCCAACCACATATAGCACCAGCTGTATATTTCATCATAACAATAAACACCAACCCTAATTAATAGTCCAAATAAGTAAAATGTATTTTTATTTAATCGTTCTGTAGTATATAGTCTACACTATTTTAATCAAATAAATGAATGAGACACTAGTACTCCTATTGACATCATTAATCAGCATGATATTCTCCTTCATAATAGTCACCTTTTTCGACACGGACGGTCTCACGGACCCCTCCCTAAGCCGCGATTTGAACCAATTAATCCTACAAATGTCAACTCTTCTTATTTCCGCTACCATTTCCCCACTAAAAGGCGTTACAAACCTTACGATAGAAATGCTTTCAATCTCAATCACACGCACAAAATGGATTCTATTCTTTTTACTATTCAGTCTCCTCACTTTAACCATCCACTACTACCACTCAACGATGCTAACAATACTGGACGATTTCTGGACTTGCACCTATGTCCCTTTGACTAAGAACATCGTGACCCCACTTCTTCAAGTTTTTCGTCTTATCTATGCAATTTCTGCCCCAATATTCAATGCTTTTATTGTTTTACACGGCCAAATTTTCCAAGCCGGGACCACAATCATGTTAAAATGCAATCACCGTCGATTTTTTGAGGCAACCCAAGAGATATCCTTAATTGTCAAAACATTTTCGGAATCTTTAGCTGCTTTTTTTGGTTTTGCTTCTTCGAACACTGTATCAGGTGGTAGTTTTTTGACCAACGATTTTGAATTGGCATTGCCTGTAAATCATACGATGAGAGCGATATCTTTAATGGAGGATGTTTTAGTTTGCGCATGTTCCCGTTTTGAGGTTGTGATTAATATTGCTTTTATAGCAACACGCGAGCCACATCTTGTAGCAGCCATCGACAATTTCGTTCAGACTGGTGTAAGAATAGGCCAGTCTTTATTTCGTCTTTTATTTGGAGAGCTCCCCGACATTTATTTGATTAATTTTAAATACGAACGCTTTTTGTTGGAAACTGCAATGGCATTTGACTCCATTTTCTTTAAAAGCGTTGACAATATGTTAAGAATTCTTAGTAGTAATTTTACCATTGGTTCCCTTCCACAGGAGGGTCCGTTAACAATTGTTGCTCATACAGGTGTAGGCTTATGGCATGCAGCAACAACTGTCATTTTCAATGGACCCATTCATTTATTTTCAATATTTGATAATGAGAAGCAAAGTTCGTTTGACGTTGAAATGTGGTCAATGGGTAAGACTCTTTCTCATTTTCATAAATCCACATATGCTTTATCTGTATTACTCCAATGGATGACATATATGGTCCAAACATTTGTTACGTCAGACGCGCCAATGAAGTTATTAAGTAAAAATGCAGCGCCATTATCATTAAATTGTGATTGGGCGAGAGATGTAGCCGATTACCGCGTGGTCCCCATTTACGAGTCCGTCGGTTGTTCTGTCTACAATGCCGGTATTTCATCATCCAATCTAATATTTATAGTATGGGGGGCATTAATCGAATTGGTCATCAAAACTTTATTTACTAATGAACAAGATATGTTTCGTACTTTACAACGGTGGGAGGGTCCATCAATAGCCAGAGAGAAAGTCTATACCTGCGAGGAGAGAGCAGCAGCAACGGCATACAATTATACAGTACCGAATACATTAGACACTACTTCTAGATACAACAACAATGGTTGGATATGGACTCAAGACATGGGTAAATGTCAATGTGATATTCACTATGGTTCAACACTGGATGAAAGGAAAGCACACTACAACCCATGGTGTGGCCAACCCTCATTAAACTTCGACCTTTTTGCACCAATGGACGCATTAGTCATGCACATTTCTCATGGCATTTTTGGTCCGGGTATCGGTGATTCACTTCCATTTGTTGAACCTCAATCTGGTATTGGCATCGATATCGAGGGTCCCAAGGGAACCATAGTGAACAAATATATACAATTTCCAATCATTTTACCACCATTGACACGCACCGGCATCGAATCCATGCGTGTATTAACCAGGGTTGCATTATCTTGGGGTGACATTATAACTGGTCATTGGTTTAATTATCCAGTGAATTGTGGTCATGGTATGAATGCTTTACAAATTCGGAAAAAATATGAGAGTATGACAACGAATGGTAAAAGATGGGAAATCTTGACAGAAACGGAACAGATAAATAGCCGATGGGCTCATTGTGGTGATAAAAGATACAAGAGTTCTGGAAGTACTCCTCTACAAATTTGTGAAAAAAGCAATGACAAATCTGATTGCATGTGTTCCTATTTACAACCATTGCAACCCACACACAAATGCCGATGCATATCACGATACCCCGATTTAGATATCACTGCCTCTAATCAAGAAGTCGGTGATTTACTCGACAAACGTTTTACATCACCCGAAGTGTCCATGCACTGGTGCAATTCAATGATAATAGAATGGACATTTCAAAACACGGGTACATTTGCAGACGCGCTTGACTACATAGTTTCGCTCGGACCTATCAATCCCACTTGTGACGTTGCCGATAGAGTTGTCAATACTATCGGTGGTACAGGGAGCTTATCCACCACTGAACAAGAGCAGCGTGCAAAGAAAACATATTTGATTGCGAATACACCAACACTAAATTTCGCTGGTGAATTTATGAATGCAGCGACCAAATTAAATCACATCAAAGATTTATACTCCAATACTTCACTTGGTTGTACCATTATACCCTCCAAAGTCATCACTTTATCATCCGGCAAAAATATAACTACCAGGGCAGAATGGTCTTGCGATGCCTCTGAAAGGTACAAGAGTGTCGAAATCTCTTCATTGGATAGCATCGACGATAGTTCATCCAATTCCGACACTCCCGGTTGTCGCATTTGGGGGCGCTACGATTTCTTCTGTTCTGCAGGCCTGTACGTAAGAAATTCAAAACGTCTATCTATGAATATTGGTCGTCAATTTATACACAATGGCATGAGTGTATTGGCTGGGAATTACGCAGATATCAATTTTAATACACTGCCACGAATGTGCGACTACGAGCGTCAACAAGGAGCATTGGCAGCTATGATTGCAGGTATTATTCCCAATATGTCGATTGGGTTGAAAAAAGCCTTTGCTAAATATATCAATATGATTTTGCAGGTGCTGTACATCCAATCGACCCGTACTGTAGTGGTACTGGGCAAAATGGCTTCTGACATTGTAATGAATTTCAAAAAAACAGACAAAGAATCACTGACACAAAGCTTTCAAAGTGCAGTGGATACAATAGTCGATGGATATCTTTGGGCCTTTGGTTATTTCTGGGAAACAACGGGTGAATTATTGGATGAAATCTCCAGTGGTGCTGGCAAAGTGTGTCAGGATATTACAGCAATAATTAATATCATTCGCGATGAATTGAAAAATGGTCTGATGGAATTGGTAGGACTGACGATGAAAGTTATCTTTCAGATGATAGCAGCACTCACTGGAAACGAGGCTGTGATTGAACCCATGTTTATCAATCTCTTTAAACTGTGGGCAAAATTACAAACTATCTTAATTGAAAAAATGTGGACAATTCTGGGCAAAGTTTTTGACTTTTTTACCATTGGAGGAGAGGGCAAGGAGGGTTTTGGTGTTATTTTAAAAATGATGGCATCCACTGTCTGTGAACTGATGAATAAAGTCATGGGGGGCATTGGTAAGGCGTTGTCGGTCTTAGGTGTGAAATTGGGATGGAAAGACCAACAATGTTTAAAAATGGGTACTGATGGTAGAAGGCGATTGGAGGACGAAATAGATATTACTCAGAAAATAGCAGAGACTTTGGAATGGAACGGTACTTCTGTTTGCGACCATTTCATGGTAGAAGTGGCTCGATACAAATATGAGGAATTGAGACCGTTAGAAAAGGCAAAGTGGTTAGAGTGTGTTGAATTGAAATTTTTAGGGATTGAACTGCAATCTTTCTTGGGTTCAATCAAATTTCCACAAGATATATTCTACAATTGGAAGCGGAAATATATCGTAATTATTGATTCATTGCATGCCATGAAAATTATTTCAGAACATTACATCATGAATAAAGCACACAATTGGAACCAAGCTAGACTTATTATGTTGGAAAATGGCCTTGATGCGGACCTATATATTAAAGGAGTACAAAATCTCGTTTTTGCTAGTGGTCAATTAATAAACACTTTACAATTGACCAATCTCGTCGAAACGTCACTTGCTTATTTTGACGAGGATTATAAAAATAGTGCAAATCCAAGTGAGGCGGCACAAGCATGGAAAGTATACAGTAATCTGGAAAGCGTGGTTCAAACCACTAGTAACGAGTGGACTATTAGGGACATGTCTCAAAAGGTATACAAAGCTACAGGTGCCATGTCAGAGGTTCATCAACATTTACACAATTGGTGGTTAACAGTGGGGACGGCAGAGGCTAGTGGCACACATACAGACAGAGCATTTGGCAAATTTAAAAGAAGTCTTTCGCGCGGATGGCATAAGATAGGTAACTTAAAGAAACGACATCGTCGTAAAGTGAAAGCACCCAAAATTACACATCTCAAAACATGTAAAGAACGTGGTAACGGTGGTGTGGCGCCAATTTGGTGTACAAATTGTAATATAGTTGACAACGCAGTCGAGGCATTAATTATACAGGCAAACGGAATGAAACATTTTTATACTGATGTGAATAATGGCTTTCCTCGTATTATAGAAAATGTCTCTGGATATTTCGATGAATTGGTCGAGTATAACAGCGAATTCTTGGACCAGAAATTTAGTAAATTATCTTCGACTACCGTTCAAATACAAAAAGATGAAAAAAGGTGGTCTTTGTATGTAGCGAAAGATTGGAACGAATTATTCGATGTTTGCAGTGATGTGACTTCAAATCTTTTTAATGAAACATGGCGCCAAAATTTGTCACAACAAGTGGAGAAAATATTATCAGCGACAGGTGCATTTCTCTCTGTAGCAAATGAAAGCTATGTCCCATTTTTTGGATACAGTTTGTTCTATATGTATGATTACATTCTATTCAGTCAGTGCAATTTGGAAGAAAGTATATTCGTCTCGACCACTACTCAAGAATCGAGACTGGAAAAAATGGATACGGCTATATTGCTCTCTCTCATTGTTATATTAATTATAGTGTCAAGTACAACATGGTCCGCGTTGCCACTTGTTTGGTTAGCTAATACTGTTGTCATGGGGGTTATTGTTCAGTTTTTGTATTTGTATATAGTTTATGGATACATGCTTAATTGTTCGCCACTTTCGCCATATACATTGGTGGAGGATATAAATGCATGGTATCACACACGATTGGACCCCGGGTGTTTTTACAAATCTTTTCCAAATATGGCACACAATGCATCGGACGATACTTGTCTGTCATGTGCTGTGGCAGACCCTTGGCAACAAATTAATATCGATATCAATGATAATATTAATTTGGCGCAAAGAAATAATGATGTTAATTCTAGTTTTTATAATCAGCCGCTTTTAAATATTTCTGTTGAAATACAACAAAAATATCAAGATTGTGCTAAGTATTTGCCAGAGAACATCAATTCGAATAGTTTGACATTGCCCACTTTGATGGAAGAGTATTTCATTTTTTGGCCAATCCTTTTTTGGGCAAGGATGAATCTACCTCAGCTTAGTGCGTTTATTATTGAGTATGGTCTTGTGGAGTTGGATTCGGTCATTGGGAAGTTAGCTATGTCTTCGTGGCAAAAAGAACCGGTTGACCCGATGTGGATAGATTGTTATAATGTCATGTGGTTGGATAATGTGATTGCTGCTCTTGTAATATTTATTGGTGGGTATGTGGCGTTGAAAATGTCCATCATAATAGTTGACTTTGTTATGAAAATGTTCATTTTGTTCATGTATGGATACACATCATTGGGATATCTTTCGTTAATGGTAGAACAAAGCGTTGTTGAAAAAGCTAAAATTATGTAGTGTAATGTATTTCAAATATTCGATTGTCTTACGATATGATTTATACAAATGATGTTCCCGTTGTAATTGACCTTTGCACGTCAATGGCGCCAGCTTTTTCCATCCATTGTTAACAAGTATGTACTTAGAGCCAGTGTCCCTATTTTTTTATGCACTGCAATAGCTTGTATCTTATCGTCATGGAGAAATGGAAAATCCAATGGAACACTGACTTTCATCGTTCCTCGTCCGTATACAATACCACTCTTTGTAGTTAAGAGTTGCGACATCCCATACTGTGGAGCGATATGCAACGTGCTTGTGCCCACATGCGCAATATAATCACCACTCTCATCTCTCACTACATCTGTAATTCTCTCAATGAGTCCATTCCAATCTGACAAAGCTAACATCTTTTTTTATTTTTACAACTAATGAAAAGAGATATCAGCATATGTTCTGAATTAGATGCTTAACTTATGTGGGAAATCCATATTGCTGTACCTGGGAAAGTTCCATATTGATATACCTTCTTTTAGAATATGTACCGAATAATACATTTTGGCATTGAATATGACTACTACAACATCGAAATATGTTTACATTCAAAGAACAAAATGAAATTGGCAAACGTGGAGAAGCCAAATTCTTAGAAATGTGTCCAGAATGGTCCGCGAATAATGTGGGAGCTCGATGTAAAGAACCGGATTTTGTGAATGCGCTCAAACAGACTTTGGAGCTCAAATTTGATGTTTCGACACGTGCGCGTAGAGATGATAATGGCTTCCAGTCAAACTTTTTTATTGAAACAATATCGAACGATACAAAAGGTACATTGGGAGGTGTGCATCGGGCTGCTCAGGAAGGTGTTGATATTTATGCATACATGTTTGAAACTCCATTTCGAATTTTTTTTCTGGATGTGAAAAAAGCTGTATCTGTGGTTGATAAACTGGTCGATTCCGGTTGTTATCGCAAATGTAGTATCAAAAATCGATTCTACAACACAACGGGCTACCCATTGCCAATTGCTGAATTCAAGGAGTGTATGACTAACCTCTAAAACAGTGGTATTTCTGTTCGTCAAGATATCAAATATTTAAAATAAAAGGAATTTGTTTTTTTAATCATCTAACGTATGTATGAATATATGATTTGACGCGCAAACTCCAAATCAACACGAGTTTTGGTGTAGAAAATATCCGATAATGCATTGAAACGACACTCGTCCATATATCTCAACCATGCCAAATGTTTGGCCGCGCTATTCTTTTTAATTTCTTTATAAAACACGCATTTCATATTTTTTTTTCTGCTAATCACATTTGTATTGTGCGCTTTTGTAAGATTGGGATAAGCTTTAAACATTGTACTGTCATATTTCTCATCGTACCAACAGTGGTATAACTGCCAAATTTCTAAAAGCTTTTTTTTGGCAATGCGATACTGTTGTTCCGCACGATGATAATCCTCCATCTGTTAGAATATTAGAACAATGATGATGCTTATAGTCATGAGAGTTGAATATTATCATATGAGTTGATGATATATCATATTATCGTCGTTGTTATTATTTACAATGTCTACATTTTTTCGCCTTGGCCTGACAGGGGAGCCAATGACCATGTTCACATCGTTTGACCCCTTTGTGTTTCTTCAAAACTGGTACAGGAGGAGAAGATAATGTTTGACCTCGTGGTGTCAAAATCACCATCGGTATTGAAGTCCCATTCAGTTTCCAGCATTGTGTAAGTATATTCCACTCCCATACATCTTCGGTATTTGTAGGCATTGCAATACCAGATGTCCAACCATATGCATAAATTTGTCTCATCATGTCGTGCAATAATATTGGAACAAATCCATCCATACTATTATAACCAAAAACTGGACACCACATTTTTTTACCAAGGAATTTGGATGTATTTTCAAGAATCTTGAAATTGCTAATTGGTACTAGACAATTTTGGTTGTCAATAGCCGCCCAAGTTTTATTGTTGATTGAATGGACTAATATGTATTCAGAATTGTTCACAATCGCATGTGCATAAGATTGCACCAGTCGTTGCTCTGTTATGGGCACGTGTATCGTTTCTTCGGTATGGTGTGGCATTTTTGATGGAATCCTTTTTGTAATTTTAGAATAAAAATTTCTTTTTCTAAATTTCTTCATATTTTTGATTGTTGGAGCATAGACAACAGCAACATATGAAATAAGATACTTGAGATATTCTTTTGTAGCATTTGCGACAAGGTTCACATGTCAAACATCCGAGCAGATATTCGATGCACCAACATGTCAAAATTGTGAGGATTACAGCTCCGCCGATAAAAACGTAAATAGACCAGTCGGGCAATTGTTCTGTATCGAGTATCATTTCTATTTCGTGTGTCAATTAAATACTTTTATTTTGTTTTTGAACAAACATACAAAGGGTGTGAAAAATAGGAAGAAGGAATGTTTGGGAAATGTTTGGAACAGAATTGGAAAGTGTCCAAATCCAATAATAACATGTAGTTTCATTATTTAATACACTTATATTTTGTTAAAGAATGCCAACACAACATAATAACTCAAATTTTTACTTATTTCTGGCAATTATAGCTATTCTTTATCACGTGAATAGTACATTAACATCTGTAAAAGATATACACAAAATACTTGCACATCAGCGACTTATGGAACCAACCGTTGAAACGCACCAATCTCTGGCACAAGTGTCCGACATAATTGGGCGATTTGATACTTTTGAAAAACGATTCAACGCCCTTGAAAAACGATTCAAAGCCCGTCAGGTATTCAATGCGCATCAGTTACTTGTAGAACCAAACGTTCAAGCTCACAAATCTCGGGTACAAGTATCGGACATGATTGTACGATTTGATACTTTTGAAAAACGATTCGATGCTTTTGTTGAAAAGGTTGCGCTCAAATCACCAATTGAAAAGAGGGAAGCAGTCGAAAATAGTAATAATGAAAGTGAAAATCTGACCAATAGTTGTTCAAATACCATCGACATTGAATCCCGGAAAGCAGAGGAAGAAGCCCTGAAAGTCGTAGACGAAGCTCTGAAAGCGGAAGAAGAAGCACTAAAAGCGATGGAGAAGTTGCAAAATGTTAAACAATAGATAAATCATGATAATAGTCTACGAATCTAATCAAAAGCATTAAGAGCTTCAATGGAGTTTTCTAATTTTGCTTGCTCTAATCTAACAATGCTTTGTTCTAAACGTGATGTGCTTTGTTCTAAACGCGATATATTATTAATACACTGTGATAATTTAACGAGAAGATGTCTAATCAATTTGTGTGCATCCTCCAAATTGTCCGGTAGAGCTTGACGTTCCGAAGGAAGTACATTTCCCCCTGATAATACATTTTTTTGTTCACCATCCTGTTGTTTTTGTAGGGTAGACATTGATTTATGAACATCTCACTCGTTATATACTTCACATCCAGTTGAATAATTACAATCCATGAGTATATATATCTTTGCATTATTTGAGAACCATGTCCGACGATGACAGCTGGGATGTCGACGATATCGACGATAAAACCGATTGCACCAAGAAAATGCCTAAAATTTCATTCTTTGTAAAGAGTCCAAAAAGCAATGATTCAGTCAAAATGACTTGCACCGCCCCCGATTTGACTTTTTTTGAATGTGAATGCCCTTCAAACTTTTGGAGGTCAATCGAAATAAGACCAGTTGCTTCATCGCATAATAATACCGATGATATCAAATACATGTTAACACGCGATGAAGCAAATGGCCTTTTCAAATTAGAAGTAGTTGCAGGAAAACAAGAAGAGGTACAATGTTATTGGGAATGCATGAAGAAAGAAGAGAATGTATTTGAAGCCGTATCTTACACGTGCGAACGTTTGTTATTCGGTGCAACCTATAAAAATCCATATTCGGGCCGAATTGAGGATGGCATATTTGGCCCGAACACCTATGGTAAAATACTGTTCGGAAAAAAATGGAAATATTTTTAAAGTTCGTTATGTCATAGCTGCTAATTCTCAGACGTCCAAGCTCTGTTCACAATCCTACACCCAATATACACTGTCTTTTTGCGGAACGTGTTTCTTTTTTCGATACATATATTTTTCGCGTATACCACACAACAGAGTCGCCCTGTATTTTTGGGAAAACGGATGCAACAATCACATCACCCACCTCTGCTTTTTTGGTACCAATGATACAGATACAACCATCCCACAAAGTTTTACCCGACATTTGATGCAAACTCCGCACAGCCCCTACAAATGCTTTTGTATTTTCTTTTTCAATATCAACGCGAATGACCGAGCCTTGCACTTGCGCAACATGAAGAGCAGGTGTTTTCACAACGAATGAATCATAGAAAGGCACCATCAAATCCTTCATCTGAAATTCTTCCCATGTCCATGGTTTTCGAATAACAAAGGGTTCACCTCCAAATTTACAAATATCAACACCACTTGAAAAATGAGCTCTCCAACCAAACGAGCCACTTTCTTCAGACTCTGATAAAGTCCATTTAATAGAAACCTTTACAACCGCATTCTGTTGCAATAATACGTGGCCCGTAATTTCCTTACCCATGTGAAAAAGATTGATAAATTGTTTTTTTCTACCTCTTCGCGAATACGCATGTTCTTCAAGCGAAAGCATCTCTGGTTTACGGCATAAATTCCAAAAATCCTCGAAACTCTCAATCATTTTAGACACCATTGGTAGCAATTTCTGTTCCCATGCAATTTTGGATGCACTTTTGAGTTGTTCCAACATTTGCATCTTCCACTCATTTGAAACATCTAATGTGAGAACATGTGTAGGATGTACGAATGAATTAACACTCGACGACAAAACACGACATTCGGGAGTCACCACCTTCCACTCTTTGTTATTGCAATAAAAATAAAGAGTACTTCCAAATAGTTTAGCAGAATCCGGTGGTGTGTTTTCGACAAAACCTTTGTTGGTCAGAAATCCCATTGGATTGTCCAAATCTTGAAATAAAGAACGTTTTAATTCATGTATCTCCATATTTTGTTAATATCTCGGAAGGAATAAAATCATATTAACTTATTATTAACTTATGATAGTAACTTCTTATTAAAATGACCTTTTCAACAACACTTCTTATATTTCAACCTATCTTTCTATTTAAAGCTCTGTATATATTTTCAACGACATGTTGTTCGAACGTTTCGTTTTTGTTATGTACATATTATTCAGTTACAGTTGGTTTTTATTGGGCACGTTATATGACACACCGTTTCGATTTGTCCCCATCGTCGCTTTATTTTTATCACTGTGTTCAGTTGTGATTGTAACGTTTTTTCAGCTTCAACGATTAACACGACGAGGAATGCTATCCAAATCGGACAGATGGGCCACCATTGCTTGGTGCACAGTACATCTAATGCTGAGCCTCTGTTTATTGGCGGACGCATTTGAACTAACAAACATACTCGTCATTTTTTGTATAATCGCCATTATCATCACATTTTCCATTACAACCGTCGCTATATGTGCTTGCTACGTTATCATGTTAGATAGTAATGATTGGCGCCCACATGTACATTTGGCATGCATTTGTTTTTGGATGGCAATTCAATATATGACCTTGCGTCTGCCAATTGTGGAATTTCAATATGTCACAATTATTCCCGTTGTGTTGATGTGGATACTGAGAATGTCCGAATACTTTGAGGAAGGAAGGTTAACAAACTCTTCAGCAATTGAAAGTTTGTTGTTTTTGGTGGCTGTTTTGTTACATGTACTTTTGAATAATAGTGTGTTGACAGCTCCCATTTTTTATTGGGGAATTGCGATGACTGTATGTGCTATCGTTTTAATTGCTCGTCATCTTCAAGAATTGTTGACTGTGATTCTCTTGCCTTTTTTCCTACTGATATTGGGCCTGTATCTCGCTCTCTACCAGATGCGTGGAATCTCGACGCGCACTACATTGAGAGAGATTGTACGCATGTATGACGAAATGACCTCGCATGAGTTAGTGTTGACTTTGGATGGTTCCGACGACGAAGATAATTGGGATGAACGTTTATGATGTGTTTGCTACGGCCGTTGTTTGCGCAGGTTAGGAGTAGTATGCATCTCTATTAATTCTTCTTGTGACCAATTGGGCCACTCATAATTGAGCTGATAAATCAATATGAAAATGTAGGACAGTGTCATACATAATACGAGAATGGATATAAAAATACATCTATTGCGATTCATATTTAAAAAAAAACTTTTCCTTTATAGTTATTTCCACGACTACAGTCTCTTTTTCTCTGTGCTGTTTTAAAACAATTTTTATCTTGGATATAAAAGGTACTGCCTGCCACACCCTACGATTTATGCTCCTGGTGGTCCTTGTGCTCCTGTCGGGCCTTGTGCTCCGGTCGGGCCTTGTGCTCCGGTCGGGCCTTGAGCGCCTTGAACACCATCATCCCCCTTCAGACCTTGTACGCCCTGAGCACCTGGAGCGCCTTGTACGCCATCATCCCCCTTCAGACCTTGTACGCCCTGAGCACCCGGAGCACCCTCATCCCCCTTCAGACCCGGAGCACCAGCATCTCCCTTCAGACCTTGTATGCCCAGAGCACCATCATCCCCCTTCAGACCTTGTATGCCCGTCGCTCCCTGCTCTCCGTCATCTCCTTTCGCACCCATCTGTCCTTGTGGTCCATGAGCGCCTACCAAGCCTTGTATGCCCGTCGCTCCGGAATCCCCCTTGACACCTTGCAGTCCTTGTGCACCTTCTACACCGTCAACGCCCCTCATGCCCCTCGCTCCTTCTGGTCCTTTCGGCATCTGGATTACGATGCTCCTCACCGTGTTAAAAACGGCCAGACTCAAAGCGACGACAATGAGAAATTTCCAGGAGCGATTCATTGTTTTATTTTTTTCATATTTTGTATTATTTGAAACTTTTTTAATCGGCTCGGTCGGCTCGGTCGGCAAAAATGTAATGGTTGACATTTGTGAAGGTCGAGACGGGTATTTATAGGGTCAAGTCATTGATGTGGTTGTCGGAGCATAAGATAATATATTTGGCCACTGCGCATCACACAATACATGTACAAATACATACCGATATTTATTTATAAATAATTTAATTTTTATGTTATTATTCTTGAACAAATATTAACGGTCTATACATATTATTGTTCTTTTCATTGGCAGAAGATATGACTGGATTACCGGCATTGTCATTCACAATCACTTGCTTATTATCACTCGATATCTTTTTTATTTTGTAAATGTGTGGAAGAGCCACCGACAATATCAATAAAATACCGGAAGAGATTTGAAGATATTGAACAGAATCATCTTTCAATTGTTCGTCGATTGATGGACAGACTTCCGAATACAACAGTGATTGTCCAAATGTCATACCTACAGAAACAATACCGACACACACTACAATCACCCACACAAACAAACAAACTTTAGCCAACCATTTCCAATTCTTTTTTTCACAAACTCTCCAGAAAAAAATAGTTACGAATGAGCAAGAGAGAGAGCCACCTGCTACGAATGGTGGCGTTGAAACTTTGGAACAACTAACATGTAGGAGATGATACAGATATATTTGCATCGATGCTGCAAAAATGACAAACAGTGAAATCACTGAAAAGAAGAGAGTTTTGAGAGTGTTCTTCGATACACTACATTTCTTTTTATTAGTGTTCATTTTTTCATCAATAGCTTTCAACATATTTGTATCATTCATTAAAGCAAACACTTAAGTACTGGAAATATCTATACATATATAATCACGCTCTATCATACTTTTACCACCGTGCAACCGAATGAGTCTATCAATACGCTTACACTCTTTTATATTTGAACGCAACATTTGACGCATGTCCTTTTTCAATGTTTTTTTAAAGATGCGAAGAGAATCAATCCACTCCGACTGTATTTCACGACACAAATACAATGGTGTTACTCTCGATGTCTCTTCCCATTCAAAAAACGCATTAGGATTAGCACCACACTTCAATAACACTCGAACACACTGATAGTCATTGATTGCCCAAGCCAACAACGGTCGTTCCTGAACATAAATATCAGCCGATACATCCATTAATACACGGCGCAATTCTATGACATCCATATATTCAGTTTTACAAATACAAAATACTAATAATAATATATGTGCTACAATTTTGTACTCTTTGCTTTTATCCGGGTGCACGATTGTTGTGATGAGCCTCTATGCGAGGATGCTCCATAGTTACAACACAATACAACGGTGAGACTTCAAGTGGAGGGGGCAATTTGGGATGAGTTGATGTCCTCACATCAAATCCTGCTAGCAAAAAAAAACATTCCCCTTATTTGAAAGATTTTACCCTATTTTCCCCTATTTTTATCTCCTAACCTGGGCCAAGAGCTGGTGCCCGACTCTGCCTGTCACATCCACTTGGGAGACCAATCCAACGCCATAGGTCACCATCGTGCTCTGACCATCACCACCCCATCGTTGACTCGTTTACCCCCACCCCGAAAGGAACGATTTGAAGAGAATTGAACAAACCAACCGCATTGCGAAGTGGGGTGTGGGTGGAACAGTCTTGTTCAGCCAGGCTCGACCCACCACCACCGTCCCGCTTTCTATCCGCTCCCACTGCCGCGCACCACAACACCATTTCCTAAAACGATTAGATGGCGTCCAAATCCAACAGCAGAACCCAAAGTGCAAGCAGTTCCTCCTCTGCACCACCCGCCAAGCGCCAGAAAATCACGGTTGCACCCTTTGCTGCGACTTTTCCACGCCGAACCCTGTTGTCCTCTTCCAGCTGGGTCAACAATGTTCCCTTCCATGTCTGGACGTCCAAAATATTGAACCCGTTTTTGGATTTGGAGGCATTGTCTACGTTGGGCCGCTGCAACACGTTCTTTGAGGAGTATTGGGAATATGTGTTGAAGCAGAACATCATTCGAGTACCGGAAGGGTGCCCAACCGTGGTTGCAGCGATGGAGTTGGCCGTGGTGTTTTCAGAAAGAAACGAATGCACGAGGGAGAACCCGGTCAAAGTTCAAGTTGGAGAAGGGAAACACGAAATCTTTTACCACATTACTGTCGATTGCAACAATGTTACAATTGTCGGCAAAGGCAAAGGCAAAACAACAATCCTTGGTGGTCTTCATGTGAACGGCAAACAAAATGTTAAAATTCAAGAACTTTCAGCAATAAATATCGCAGGACATGGTTTGGTTTGTTTAGGGAGTGGGAGCAATGTTGATGTAACAGAGTGTTGTTTCAAAAAGTGTCAGGGGAATGGGATGTTTGTGGGTGCAGGTGCTACTGTTACAGCAACACGATGTGATTTCATGGAGAATAGTCAATGTGGGATGATTGTGGATGATGGTGCCACTGTTACAGCTACACAATGTGATTTCATGGAGAATGGTGATTGTGGGGTTGAATGTGTTGGTGCCAATACAAAAGTAAGATTGAACGACTCTACGATGCACCATAATTTTGTTTATGGGTTGCAGGCATATGGTGAAGGGATTTTTTGTGGCGGTGCCATGCTACTAAAAGTAAGCGACTCTACGATGCACCACAATGGAGAGAGTGGTTTGCAGGCATATGGTCATGCTGTCGTGAATCTTCATGGTACAAAAACGAACATCCATTCCAATAAAAGTGATGGTATTGATGCAACCAGAAATGCTAAAGTCAACATTCATTTGCCTTCCCAACACAATACAACCCATGACAATGTTGGAGAGAATCGATTTCAATGGAGTGGTGGTTCCATCGCGAACATCAACGTCGACGGGACATTCACACATGTAGAAGAAGTCCACAATGACGAAGAAGACGAGGAATAATCAATATTTAAATCAGTACACATATGCAAAGGGTCAAGACGTCATATTGATATCATTTTTTTTTTATAATACTAGACGTGTGTGTGTACGATTAATCGTACATGTGTGGTACAATCGTACCGTGTACTACTACTATTTAGTTGTGACACCTAACTCGATAATGCGATTCGTGCGTAAAATGCACCTTTGGTAAAAGAATTGACCAGCCTGGATGACGGTCGCGTGTGCAGTGTACACTAGTCGCCTGCAATTAAACGTTTCGACTTTTTTTTTTTTCGCGTTGATTTTGAACGTGCCGGCGGAGGCACAACAACAGCAACAACAGGAGGAGCAATGTAAGATGGATTGGGCTTCATTGACACATCGTTTTCACCGTTTTTCTTCATCATGCCCACGAAGTGCCGAAATTCAAACCAGTCAAAAATGTTTAGATGGTCATCATGTAAATAAAAAGCTTTAATCTTGCCTTGTTGAATCTTAACCACTTCCAATGAATAAATTCCAACAAGAGGAGAACCTGTTTGTACACTTGAGTCGCGCATACGAACTTTACTCCCCTCACGAAGCATGTGTCCCTTGACCATTACCCCTTCTTCGCCCACGGCTGGCAAAGGCGTGGTCATTGACGTGGTTATCGGGTGCAAATGAATTGGGGTGGACACAACGGAATGGATGCCCGGGAAACGCCCATATTTCGATTCCCAAAATCCATCGACCTCTTTTTCCGCACTTATGATGCTCATCTTGTATGTGTTGCTACTATCGCCGGGCAAACGAACGACGTGAACACCATGTGGACTGACGTGCTTATGTACAACTTCGACGACTACATTGGCTGTCCAGTTATTTCTACCCTGTCCCTGCCAGTTGCACTGAAGACGACAACCAGGAACCATGTTTTGGTGGATTTTTTTCCTGCGGAGGTGCTGAAAAGAAGAGTATGGTAGAAAAGAAAAAGAAGAGAGGTGGATGTGCCAAACGACATTGTGAGTGAATCGTTCAAATTGTTGTGGTGACGTCATGGTGAAT
>Ga0209533_1000773_pt1 | contig 30477 bp, 31 predicted proteins | sample COG_04_FD_184748 | JGI IMG/M metagenome (GOLD analysis project Ga0209533, IMG submission 184748) | Pelagic Microbial community sample from North Sea - COGITO 998_met_04 (SPAdes) (version 2) | ecosystem: Environmental > Aquatic > Marine > Neritic zone/Coastal water | place: Helgoland, sampling...
TTGTTTAGACATTTAGAAGAGGGATTTAATGATGAGATTTGTGTGATACATTCTAATAAAACTCAGAATTATAGAATACGCTCTATCAAACAGTTTGATGAAGGTAAAAACAGAATTTTACTAGCTACAGATGTAATGGCACGTGGTCTAGATTTTGATAAAGTATCACATGTAATTAATTTTGATACGCCAGAGTTTCCTGAAAATTATATGCACAGAATTGGTAGAACTGGTCGTGCAGAGAAAGCAGGAAAAACAATTTTGTTTTCTACAGAAAAAGAAAGAGAAGCAAAAGAAGGTATTGAAGGATTGATGAATTATGAAATTCCAGTTTTAGAAATTCCTGAAGATGTGGAAATTTCTACCATGTTAACAGAAGATGAGCGCCCTAGAGAAGATCAGGGTATTTCTAAAAACAGAACGTCATTAGAATATGTTCCTGGACCTGCATTTCATGAGAAAAGTGAAAAGAATAGTCAAGTGAATAGAGGTGGTTCTTATAGAAGGGAGATTGCAATAAAGTATAAGAAGCCAAAAACCAAAGGAGACAAGAATTACAATAAACACAATAAGAAAAAGAAGAAATAATGCAGATTCTAACGGCGCAAGAATTGCACAATTTAGCAATGAATATTGTAGGCCAGAAGCTAGAAGAAATGGGCTATGAGTTCCAGGCAATTAATAGTACGTTAAAAAGGCACCCTCAATTTGTTTTATTCAAAAAGGGAGAACAGACTATTTTTGTTTTGGTAAAAGTATCTAGTAATATGCAGAATCCGAATGAATATGATGTACTTTGGATGGAAACTTTTAAAAACCATGCTAAAAAACAAAATGCTAAAGTTTGGTTTGTTGGTGTAGGCATTGCCAATGCAGAGAGTGTAGAGAATCCGGTTTTTAAAGACCAACCTTATTATGTTGCTTTCGAGGACTTTATTAAGATTTTAGAGTAGATTCAGGAAATTTATTATTTTAATTCTTAATTAGACAGAGTATTGTACTCCTTACATTTCAAGCAATTAGCGTTCAAAAGATTTTGTATTGTTCCTTTTTTTGCCAAGCTGAAGTAAAATATAGTTGCTTTCTAACTTTACTTCTCCATTATAACATGAAATAATTTTCTTAACAGTGCTTAACCATAATCCCTTTAGCTCTATCTCTAATTTTTCATATAAACGTTTACCCTTAGTGTCATTATCTTTAAATTAGGTCTAATAGTCGCTATAACTTATGATTTTTCTATTTTTTAGTTGAGGAATTACTATCTACCTATAAAACTATTTCACTCAATTTATATTAAGCTTTTCAAAAGCTATTATTTAGGTTCATGCGACTTTCATTATCTATATAATTGTTTGCGGACATGTCTCTAAAACTTAATTATAAAATTATATCATTTTAATAAAAGAACTAGTTCTCTGTTAGTTATAACTTTTTAATGACTAAGTCAAGGAGATTTTTTTCATTAAACATAAAAAACCACCCTAGAAGAGTGGTTTTTTATGATGTAAAGAATATTGAAAATTATTTAGCATCTTGCTCTAATAAATCAAAAAACTGATTTAGTTTAGGCATAATAATAATTTTTGTTCTTCTGTTTTTTGCTCTATTCTCTGCGGTATCGTTGTCAGTTAATGGCACGTATTGACTTCTTGCTGCTGCAATTAAGCGATTTGGCACTACACCAAACTTATATTGTAAAATTCTTGTTATGGCAGTTGCTCTTAAAGCAGATAAATCCCAGTTGTCTTGAATAATAGTCCTTTTAATAGGTGAGTTATCTGTATGTCCTTCAATCATTACTTCCATTTCTGGTTGGTCATTTATAACCTTAGCAATTTTTTCTAATACAGTATATGCATTCTCAGTTACATTGTAACTTCCGCTTTTGAATAATAATTTATCTGAAATTGAAATAAATACCACTGTTTTTTCAACATTAACTTCTATGTCTTCATCTTGAATACCTTCTGTTAAGTTTTTAGTTAAATGAAACTTTATAGCAAGGTTTAAAGAATCTTTTTGGGTCATTGCATCTCTAACACCGTTAATATATTTGTCTTTTTCGCTTAGTTGAGCAATTACATTATTTATTCCTTCAGTAGAAGATTGTGTTAAAACGGTTAAGTTTTCAACCTGCTTTAAAGCTGTTTTTTTATCTTCTTGCAAGTACTTTACTTGTTCGGCTAAATTAAACGCCTTTGCAACATCTTTTTCATTTTGAATTAAACATTTCTGTAAAGTTGTTTTTACAGCTAGTAATTTTTCTTCTGTTGCTGTTTTTTCTGTTTGCAGGGCTGCGAAGTCTTTTTTTGAAACACAAGAACTAATTAAAACTGCAGATAATAAGATTAATGATATTTTTTTCATCCGTTTAAAACTTAATGGTTTAACTTTTTAACAAATTTAACAAAATGGCTGAATAAAAAGTATGATTATCAATAAATTCTGATAAAATTATACACTATTTTTGTTTTTCTTAGCAGTTTCCTATGAAATATTTTTATTTACTTTTTCTTTTTTTAATTTTATTAGTATTTTCAACATGTGAAAAATCATTGGTTTCTCAAGATTACACCTTACAAGGACTGGTTTTTGGCACTACTTATAAAATTACGTATTTAAACGCCAATGCTAATTATCAGAAAAGCATAGATAGCCTGTTTTTAAAGATGAACTCCTCTTTGAGTACATACATACCAACTTCGGATATTTCTATGATAAATAAAGGTGATACAACCGTAATTATAGACGATTATTTTGCTGAAGTTCTTGATAAATCAAAACAAATATTTTTAGAAACCAATGGTTTTTTTGATCCTACAGTGGGTAATTTAGTAAATGCATGGGGTTTTGGTCCAAAAGATGAAAGAATAAATTTAACTGAAGGCCAATTGAAAGAGCAAATGCAGTTTGTTGGTTTAGATAAAGTCAAACGAATAGATTATAAAGTAGTTAAAGAAAGTGCAGAAATTTATTTAGACTTTAATTCTATTGCAAAAGGTTTTGGAATTGATGTGATAGCCCGCTTTTTAGACTCAAAAATAATAGGTAATTACTTAATTGAAATTGGAGGAGAAATTAGAACAAGTGGTTTTAAAAAAAACCAACAACCTTGGATTATAAAGTTAGTAGACCCCATAGCTGCAGATAACAGTTCTGGTTTCAAAAATATAAATTTATCTAATAAGTCCATGGCAACTTCTGGTAACTATAGGAAGTTTAGAATTTCAGATTCAGGTATAAAATATGTGCATACTATTAATCCAAAAACAGGTTCTGCTAGCGAAAGTAATTTGTTAAGTGTTTCTGTGATTGCAGATTTAGACTGCGCAGACGTAGATGCTTATGCAACTGCTTTTATGGCAATGGGTTTAGAGAAGACAAAAGTATTTCTTTCAAAAAATACGCAATTAGAGGTGATTTTACTTTTTATAAATGCTGAAGGAAATTTAGCGGAATATGCTAATTATAACTTATAGCAAACAGGTAATATTTCATTTTGCATTAAACAAAATTCTTCTATTTTTTCTAAAGTTATTTTTTTTGTGTAGTCCACTTCATCAACCTTAAAACCAATACTACGTAGTTTATCAAAATAATCACGCCCATATACTCTTACGTGATCATATTGTCCAAATAGCTTAGCGCGTTCTTTTCTATCTGTAATTGTATTATCTTCAAAAGTTATAGCTTTAGACAAGTCTTGTGGAATTTGAAAAATGCCAAATCCGCCTGGTTTTAAAACTCTGTACAGTTCTTGCATTGCTTTTGTATCGTTAGAAATATGTTCTAAAACATGATTGCAAAAAACAACATCAAATTCGTTTTCTTTAAAAGGTAAATCGCAAATATCTGCTTTTACATCTGCAATAGGAGATTCTAAATCGGAGGTAATATAGTTTAGATTTTGCTGTTTTCTAAAAATATCTAAAAAGCACTGTTCTGGAGCAATATGTAATACTTTCAGCTTTTTTGTAGCAGTGAAAAAAGTAGTGTTATCCCTTAAAAAAAGCCACATTAAGCGATGTCTTTCTAAGGAAAGAGTAGATGGCGAAAGTGCGTTTTCTCTTTGTTTACCATAGCCGTAAGGTAAAAACTTTCGAAAACTTCTACCATCTATAGGGTCTGTAAACTTGTCACCTCTTAAATACCAGGAAATTACAGGTCTAACTATATAACTGGCTTTTATTAGCCAGGGTCTTGGTATTGTATTTAGGATTGATTTAAAGATTTTCATAGTGTCTGCACTAAAAAATTAGTGTCTATTTACTGTCGAAATTCATCCTCTTCATTCGTAATAATTCCCAAAGCTTCATGTACATACTTAAAAGTAGAAAGTAATTCTGGTTTTCCATTTAAGATAGCAACATCATGCTCAAAATGTGCTGAGGGTTTGCTGTCTAAAGTTGTAATTGTCCAGCCATCTGAATGCTGTCTTATCTTATGCGTACCTAAATTTGTCATCGGTTCTATAGCAACCACCATTCCTTCTACAAACTTTTTGCCTCTACCTCTTTTACCATAATTTGGCATTTCAGGATCTTCGTGCATATCTCTACCTAAACCATGGCCAACTAATTCTCTAACTACACCATAACCTCTATCTTCTGAGAATTTCTGAATTGCATAACCAACATCACCAACTCTGTTTCCTGCTTTAAACTCTCTAATGCCCTCATATAAACTTTCTCTGGTAACATCTAATAGTTTTTTAGTTTCAGGGTCAATTTCACCTACAGCAAATGTATATGCATGATCTCCATAAAAACCATTTTTCTTAGCGCCACAATCTATCGAGATAATATCACCTTCCACTAAGGGTTTTTTATTCGGAATTCCGTGAACTACTTGAGAATTTGGACTCATGCAAAGTGTATTCGGAAAGTCATACAGTCCTAAAAAACCAGGAATTGCCCCTTCTGATCGAATGAAGTCTTCTGCTAATTTATCTAAATATAGAGTTGAAACACCAGGTTTAACTTCTTTTGCAAGCATTCCAAGCGTTTTAGAAACTATTAGAGCACTTTCGCGCATAATTTCTATTTCTTCTTTGGTTTTAATTTTAATCATGTTAAAAAATTGAACCGCAAAGTTAATATAATTTAAGGTAATAAGTTCCTTGTAAATTTAAGTATACGTAACAGAAGAAGATATATATAGAACCTTATTTGCTTTTATCGTAAGAATGTTTGTAGGCTTCACCAGAAATAATTTTCAGCATGTCTTTTTCTAAAGATTCTCTAGCATATTCAACATAACGTCCAATCTCTATTCCTTTTTTATAAAAAATAAATGTTGGCACTCTTTTTATATTTAAACCTTCTTGTAAATTATCAGGTGTTTTTTTTGAACGATTTACAGTTATTAAATCTATTTTTTTAAGGTTAAAACCTGCTAATTCTAATATTTTATAAAAACGTGGTGTTTCCCGCTTACTGTCTCCACACCATGTTCCCATAAAACCTTTAATAGTAACTCCTTTTAGAGTTTTACTTAATGTTGCAATTGTTGCTTCGTTTGGTGTATAATTATCAAAGTTTTTCACGAACCAATTATCATATGGAGCCTGGGTAAAAGAATCTTTATTAGCATAGCCAATTAAAACACCACTTTTGTTTTTTGCTGCTGTTATTTCTTTTTGTGTACTGCAAGATATTAATGCGATGACGCATAAAAATAAAAATATGTTTTTCACTTTATAATAGAGATTTTTGTGTCATTTCTTTTGGCTGTGCAACATTTAATAAATCTAAAATAGTTGGTGCAACATCACCTAGTATACCACTTTTTATAGATTTAATTTCTGTATCAATCAGAATGAATGGAACAGGATTTGTTGTGTGTGCAGTATTAGGGGAACCATCAGGATTCATCATGGTTTCACAATTACCATGGTCTGCAATTAATAAGGTAGAGTAGCCATTTTTCAAGCCCGTTTCAATTACTTTTTTTGCACATTCATCTACAGTTTCGCAAGCTTTAATTGCCGCTTCCATAATTCCTGTGTGCCCAACCATATCTCCGTTTGCAAAATTTAAACAAACAAAATCTGCCTCCACTTTTTCCAAGTCCTCACACAAAGCATCCGTTAATTCGTATGCGCTCATTTCTGGTTGTAAATCGTATGTTGCAACCTTTGGTGAGTTTTTTAAAATTCTAGACTCCCCTTCAAAAGGAGCTTCTTGTCCGCCAGAAAAGAAAAATGTAACATGCGGATATTTCTCTGTTTCCGCAATTCTAATTTGCTTTTTACCAGCTTTAGATAGCACTTCTCCAAGCGTATTTTTAATATTATCACTATTATAAATTACATTAATACCTTTAAAGCTTTCATCATATAAAGTAATTGTTGTAAAATATAAGTCTAATTTTTTCATTCCAAACTCTGGAAAATTATTTTGAGATAACACATTTGTTAATTCTCTTCCTCTATCTGTTCTATAGTTGAAAAATAAAACAACGTCTCCTTCTTTTATTTTTGTTTTTGGTGCACCAGTTTCATTTGTTACAATAATAGATTTATGAAACTCATCTGTAATTCCTGCTGTGTAGTTGGCATTCATTTCAGCAACTGCATCCATAGTTTTTGCACCAACTCCATTTACTAAGCCATCATATGCTTCTTTAACTCGCTCCCATCTGTTGTCTCTATCCATTGCGTAATAACGTCCAGTTACAGAAGCCAATTCTCCCGTGCTTTCTTTCATGTATTCTTGAATATCATTTATAAAATAGGTTCCAGATTTAGGGTCACAATCCCTACCATCTGTAAATGCGTGTAAATACACATTATCTACTTCATTATCTTTAGCAACATCTAAAATTCCTTTTAAATGATTTATATGTGCATGAATTCCACCGTCAGAGACTAAACCTAGTAAGTGCACATCTTTATTATTTTCTTTAGCATACTTAAAAGTATCTAATAATACTTTTTCTTTACCTAAAGTGTCTTCTTTAACAGCTTTATTAATTCTGGCTAAATTTTGATATACAATCCTACCAGCACCTAGATTCATATGGCCAACTTCAGAATTTCCCATTTGTCCATCTGGCAAACCAACATGCAAACCATCGGTTCTTAATTCAGCATGCGGATACTTGTCATACAAACCGTTTATAAAAGGTGTTTTTGCATTGTAAATGGCAGATACTTTTGGGTCTTGGGTAATTCCCCAACCATCTAAAATCATTAAGATTACTTTCTTATTCATGGTCTATAATTGAAAGGTAAAAATAAGAAAGTTTTTTGTTTTTTTCTTAGAATTTCACGAAACCGATAGCGTAATTGAATATATTTATATGAAGTCTTCTTTTATTAAAAGAGATTATAAAGAGCTGTTGTGATTTTATAATGCTACAAAAGTTGTTTTTAACAAATTTAAAATAAGGAATTACTATTTTAATGTGTAATTTTGTAGGAATAATTCAATATATTAATGAATATACACTTTCAATTGAATGATGTCACAAAAAAACTACCAAAACACTTACATAAGTTTGTTGTAAAACAACCTTATGAAGAATATACAGCACAAAGCCAAGCAGTTTGGAGGTATGTAATGCGCATTAATATCGATTATTTAAGCAAAGTTGCACACAATTCTTATTTAACAGGACTTGCCAAAACAGGAATTTCAACTGAGAGAATTCCTTATATGGATGGTATGAATCGTATTCTAAAAGATATTGGTTGGGCAGCGGTTTCTGTAGATGGATTTATTCCACCAAACGCATTTATGGAGTTTCAGGCATATAATGTTTTAGTTATTGCATCAGATATGCGAACTATAGATCATATTGAGTACACTCCAGCACCAGATATTATTCATGAAGCTGCAGGGCATGCACCAATTATTGCAAATCCGGAATATGCAGAATATTTAAGACGTTTTGGCGAAATTGGATGTAAAGCAATTTCTTCAGCCAAAGATTTTGAAATGTATGAGGCTATTCGTCTTTTGTCTATTTTAAAAGAGGATCCTAATTCTTCAGAAAAAGAAACAACTGAAGCTCAGAAAGCAGTGGAGTATTTACAAGATAATATGGGAGAATTGTCTGAAATGGCACAAATAAGAAATTTACACTGGTGGACTGTAGAATACGGTATGATAGGTACTTTAGAAACGCCTAAAATTTATGGAGCAGGTTTGTTGTCCTCTATTGGTGAGAGCGCTTGTTGTATGAAAGATGAAGTAAAGAAGAGATCCTATACTATTGAGGCTGCAGATGTAAATTTTGATATTACAAAACCGCAACCACAATTATTTGTAACACCAGATTTTGCACACTTGAGTCTTGTCTTAGAGCAATTTGCAAATAAAATGGCTATTAGAAAAGGGGGGGTAAAAGGGTTGCAGAAACTAATAAACTCTAAAAATAGGGGGACTATTGAGTTGAGTACAGGAATCCAAATTTCAGGAGTCTTTACGCACGTAATCGCAGACGAAAATAACAAACCTATTTATTTTCAAACTGCTGGTTTAACTGCACTTTCGAATAGAGATAAAGAACTTATTGGGCATGGTGTAGAAAAGCATCCTAACGGTTTTGGAAGTCCTATTGGTAAATTGAAAGGAATTAATATTCCTATTGAGAATATGAGTCCAAGAGATTTAGAAGCGTATCAAATTTTTGAAGGTAAAAAGGTTTCTTTAGAATTTGAAGGTGGAATAAAAGTAGCTGGAAATATAATTACAGGAACTAGAGATCTAAGAGGTAAAATATTATTAATCTCTATAGAAAACTGCACTGTTAGTTATAAAGAGAATATTTTATTTAAACCAGAAGACGGAATTTACAATATGGCAATTGGTAAAGAGGTGGTTTCTGCTTTTGCAGGCGCTGCAGACATAAGCTCTTTTCAAGATGAGAGTGAAGTTTCTAAAACGAAAACACGAAAAATAAGATATACAGATAAGGAAAAGGAATTGTATGCTTTGTATAAAGAAGTAAGGAAAATGCGCGAAGCAAATAATGTTTCTGAAAAGAATATGATAATTATATTAGATCAGTTGAAAAAAGATTTTCCTGATGATTGGTTGTTGAGTTTAGAACTTTATGAAGTAGCTTTGCAATATCATTTTTTGGTACAAAAAGAAATACTTAAGTATTTGTTGATGATGCAAAAAAATGAAAGGTATTATAATTTAATACGAAATGGATTAAATTTATTAAAAGTCAAAAAAATAGAAAAATAGAATTTATAGTATTGGTTTTTTTGACATTCTTAAAAGATAAAATATGAGTACAGAAATTAAAGATTATTTAGAAAAGGGCGCTGTAGTTTTAGATGTTAGAACACTAGAGGAGTGGAATGAAGGCCATGTAGAAGGGTCTAAACATATTGTTTTAACGGTAATTCCCTCAGAATTAGAACAGATTAAATCTTGGGGCAAACCTGTAATAGCTGTTTGTAGAAGTGGTGCTAGAAGTGGTCAAGCCGCTCAGTTTTTATCTAACAATGGTATAGATACTATTAATGGTGGACCATGGCAAAATGTAGAGCAGTTCGTTTAAGCATACTTTTTTAAAAATTAATAAATGGTAGTCTTTCTTGAAGACTACTTTTTTTTTGCTCTAACTTTAGTAAAAATTGTTGATGTGGTTCAGAATCTTCATGAAAAGGTCTGTGTAAAATTCCCTTCTGAATTTCATCAATTTCTTTCATTGTTGATTTCGTCTCTTCAGAAAACCAAGTGTCTATAAATTTTTCCCAAATATAATTAATAGCTGTGTTATTTGGATGAATCATGTCTTCTGCGTAAAAACGATAATCACGTAATTCGTCCATCATGATTTCATAAGAAGGAAAATAAGAAACATTTTGCTTATTAATTAAAGTGCGAATTGCTGCAATTAAGTGCGATTTACTCTGTGTGTTTTCAATAAAACCATCTTTTAAGTGTCTTATAGGAGAAACCGTAAACGTTACAGATACATCTGCATTCATAGACTTAATTAAAGAAATACTATGCGCTAAAATTTCTGAAATTTCAGCAACGGACAAGAGTTCTTTTAAGAATTTTTTCTGTGGAATTTTATGGCAATTCGCAACAATTTTATCTGTTTCTATAAATCTATAAACCCAAGAAGTTCCTAAAGTAATAATAATATGAGAAGCTTCTTTTATTTTTTCACTAGTTAAAGAAATTGCTGAATTAAGTTTGTTTAGAAGTTCGTTTTCATTTGCAGAACTTAAACTAGAATGCGCGTCAAAAGAATGCCAAATTTCATTTTGATATGTAAGATCATCACTAGAATATACTTTTTTGTTACTAGTATTTGAAATTAAATTTTCTATTGCTTTTGGATGAAATAGAATACCAAATGGATTTTGAGTAGATTGAAATTTGAAGTAACTTAATTTGTCTCCAATATTTTCTGAAAAGCAAGAGCCTAACAATAGTATATTAGACTTATAATCTATTAGATTCTGGGTTTCTCTTTTTAGAGGAATTTTAGTTTGGAGTTTCATAATGAAGTGTTCGATAATGTAAAATTGTTTCAAATTTAATCTTTTTATTCGAAAAACAGATCGGCTTACGTTACTTACACTTAGATCTTAAAAAATAGAAAAAGTTTAAATTTTACACTAAATAATTTTTAGCTTCTTCTAAAGCTTTAGGTATTCCTCCAGGATTTTTACCACCAGCGGTTGCAAAGAAATTTTGACCGCCACCGCCGCCGTGAATTAACTTTCCTAATTCTCTAACCACTTTACCCGCATCATAACCACGCTCATTTGCTAATTCTTTAGAAATATAACATGTTAACATTGCTTTGTCTTTAGATGGGTTGGTAGCAAATAATAAGAATAAATTTTGATAGTCTTTACCTAAAGTAAAAGCTATATTTTTAATGCCGTTTGCATCTAAATCTACTTTTGTAGCTAAAAATTGTACTCCATTTATTTCTTGTAATTGATTTTTAATTTCACCAGATAAATTTTGAGCTTTCTCTGCTAAAAGTTGTTCAACTTGTTTTTGCAAAGAAGTATTTTCTTCTTGTAATTTAAGAATTGCTTTTGCAGGTTCTTTTGCATTGTTTAGTAAATCTTTAATTTCAAATAAAGTTTTATTATTTTCAGAATAAAAGTCTTTTACTGCGTCATTGGTAATTGCTTCAATTCTTCTAATTCCCGATGCAACGGCTCCTTCAGATTTTATTTTTAAGTGCCAAATATCTCCCGTATTTTTAACATGGGTACCACCACATAATTCCACAGAGGCACCAAATTTAATAGCTCGCACGGTATCTCCATATTTTTCTCCAAATAAAGCAATCGCACCGTCATCAATTGCCTGTTGCATTGGTATGTTTCTTTTTTCTATCAAAGGTAGTTTTCCAGTAATACGTGCATTTACAAAATCTTCTACAGCTTGCAACTCATCTAAAGTTAATTTAGAAAAATGAGAAAAATCAAAACGTAAATATTTTGAGTGTACTGCAGAACCTTTTTGTGTTACATGTGTTCCTAGAACTTCTCTTAAAGCTTGGTGCAGTAAATGCGTAGCTGTATGGTTACAGGTTGTTCTATGACGTTGTTTTTCATCTACAACAGCTTTTAAGTCGCCGTTTATATGCTTTGGGAGATTTTTTGTAAAGTGAATAATTATATTATTTTCCTTCTTAGTGTCTAGAATATAAACAACATCTCCATGTATATCTTCCAAATATCCCTTATCCCCAACTTGTCCGCCACCTTCTGGGTAAAACGGAGTTAAGTTAAAAACTAATTGATACATTTCTCCATCTTTTTTAGACGTTACTTTTCTGTATCTTGTTAATTTTACAGGAGCATCTAAAGCATCATAACCAATAAATTCTTCAACAGTATCGTCAACTAAGACAGTCCAATCCTCTGTAGAACTTTCGCTTGCCGCCCTGGATCTATTCTTTTGTTTTTGAAGTTTTTCTTGAAACCCTTTTTCATCTAAAGTATATCCTTTTTCAGATAAAATTAGTGCAGTTAGATCTACTGGGAAACCAAAAGTATCATACAATTCAAATACTTTTTCACCAGAAATTTCTTTAGTATTAGAAGCTGAAATAATTACATCTAATAAGACTAAACCCTTGTCTAAAGTTCTTAAAAAAGAAGCTTCTTCTTCTCTAATTACGTTTTCAATTAGTTGTTTTTGTGCTATTAATTCAGGAAAAGCATCGCCCATTTTTTTACACAATACATCTGTTAATCTATATATAAAAGGTTCTTTTTTGTTTAAAAATGTAAATCCGTATCTAATTGCTCTTCGTAAAATTCTACGTATCACATAGCCAGCGCCGGTATTGCTTGGTAATTGACCATCTGCAATAGAAAAAGCAACCGCTCTTAAATGATCGGATATGATACGAATTGCAATATCTTGTTGTGCATTACTACCATATTTTGTATTCGTTATTGCACCAATCTCACTAATAATTGGTGTAAAAACGTCGGTATCATAATTAGACTGAACATTTTGTAGCACCATGCACAAACGCTCAAAACCCATTCCGGTGTCTATATGTTTGTTTGGTAAATCCTCCAGTATTCCGTTGGCCTTTCTATTAAATTGCATGAAAACTAAGTTCCAGATTTCTACAACGTGCGGATGATCTTCATTAATTAAAGTACGGCCGTCAACTTTTTCTTTTTCTTCTGCAGAACGAATATCTACATGAATTTCAGAACAAGGTCCGCAAGGTCCTTGAGCACCCATTTCCCAAAAATTATCCTTTTTATTTCCTTTTAAAATTCTGTCTTCAGCAATAAATTGTTTCCACAAATCATATGCTTCCGTATCCATTTTCAGATTATCAGCGTCATCAGAACCTTCAAAAACGGTTACGTAGAGTATATCTTTATCTATTTTATAAACTTCGGTTAACAATTCCCAAGCCCAAGCAATTGCTTCTTTTTTAAAGTAATCTCCAAAAGACCAGTTTCCTAGCATTTCAAATAAGGTATGATGATAGGTGTCGTAACCAACCTCTTCTAAATCGTTATGTTTCCCAGAAACACGTAAACATTTTTGAGAATCTGAAATTCTATTGTTTTTTGGTTTTCCATTTCCTAAAAAATATTCTTTAAAAGGCGCCATTCCAGAATTTACAAACATTAAAGTTGGGTCATCTTTGGTAACCATTGGAGCAGAGGGCACAATTAAATGCGATTTTTCCTTGAAAAAATTTAAAAACGTAGCGCGTATGTCTTGTGATTTCATAAAAAAAGTTTCTTTCCGATACTTCGGAGAGTTAATTATGTTAATATATCTTAAAAAAAACAACTTACAAAAAGTAGTTGCAAAACATTTTGTAAATTGGCTTATTGTTAAAAATGAGTTGTATTCAATAAACTCATTTAAAAAACAAAAATAGTACATTTACAACTATGGCAAAAGTAAAATATTATTACGATGCAGATACACTTTCTTACAGAAAAATTGATGTAAAGAAAAGTGATTATTATAAGAAAACTGTTTTCGGTATTTTGTCAGTTTTATTGACTGCATTTATAGGTTTTATAATCTTTAGTCAGTTTTTAATGTCTCCAAATGAAAGAGCTATAAACAGAGAAAATGAAAATTTAAAATTAAATTTAGATTTATTCTCCAAGAGAATAGCAGAGAGTTCTGCTGTATTAAATCAGTTGCAGGAGAGAGATAACAATATATATAGGATGTATTTTGAGGCCAATCCAATACCAAATGAGCAAAGAAAGGCTGGTTTTGGTGGGGTAAATAGGTATAAGAGCTTAGACGGTTACGATAATTCTAAAATGATAAAGCAATTAACCAAAGACATAGATATTTTATCTAAGCAATTGGTTATACAATCTAAATCTTTAGATGAAATTGTAATTTTAGCAAAGGAAAAAGAGAAAATGCTAGCGGCAATTCCTGCAATATTGCCTGTAAAATTGTTAGATTTAACAAGAATGGCTTCTGGTTATAAATGGAGAATGCATCCGATACTAAAAATTAGAAAATTTCACAAAGGAATGGATTTTACTGCACCAACGGGAACACCAATTTATGCTTCTGGAAATGGTAAAGTAATACGCTCTAGTAGAAGCGCAACTTATGGCAGAGTAGTCTATATAAACCATGGCTATGGATACACAACAATTTATGCACATATGAGTAAAATTAAAGCAAAACGTGGACAAAATGTAAAGCGTGGAGATTTAATTGGATACGTGGGAAATACCGGAAGATCTGTTTCTGCACATTTACATTATGAAGTTCGTAAGAATGGTAAAGCACTAAATCCTATTAATTTTTATTACGGAGATTTAACACCAGCACAATTTGCAGCAATGCAAAAGGCATCTGAAGAGGAAGGCCAGTCTTACGATTAAGGTTTATTTTATTTATAAGAAGAAAGAAAATATTTTGGAGTACCAATTACTGAACCCTGAAGAATATGCATGTAGATTTACCAGAAAAAAGGTATTATAAAATTGGCGAAGTCGCCAAAGCTTTTAATGTAAATACCTCTTTAATTCGTTTTTGGGAAAAGGAATTTGATATTATAAAGCCAAAAAAAAATGCAAAAGGGAATCGTCTATTTACTGCAGATGATATAGCAAACTTTAAACTTATTTTTAACTTAGTAAAAGAAAGAGGTTTTACGTTAGATGGTGCAAAACAAAAATTAAAAAAGAATTTAGATGGAACTGTTTTTAATCATCAAATTATTAGCAGACTAGAAGAGGTAAAGGCAGAGTTAGTGAAAATTAAAAATCAATTGTAAAACAGATAGATACCATGTCAAAAAAATATGTAGACCTAGAAACTTTGAAGTACCTTCTTTATGATATTCATAGCTTAGAAAATTTATTGTCAAGAGAGCGGTTTCAGGAGCATGATATGGAATCATTGAATCTTTTTATAGACTCTGTTAAGGAATTTTCAGACAGAGAATTGTATCCCTATTTTAAAGAAATGGATGAAACTCCTGCATATCACAAAGATGGGAAAGTAATCGTGCATAAACAGGTAGAGACGGTAATGCGTCAATCTGGAGAAATGGGTATCATAGCAGCTTCTTTTAATTATGAAGATGGTGGCCTTCAAATACCTTTTTCCGCATTGCAAGCTGCCGTGTATGTTATGGATGCCGCAAACAATCATTTGCCTGGATATCCAAGTTTAACTCAGGGGGCTGCAGAGTTAATTATTGAGTTTGGTAACGAAACACTAAAAGAAACCTATATACCAAATATGCTTGCAGGGATTTGGGGAGGCACAATGTGTTTAACAGAACCACAGGCGGGAAGTTCTTTGTCTGATATCGTAACCAAAGCGAGTCCAACAGCCGAAGGATATTATAAAATTAGTGGACAAAAAATATTTATTTCTGGTGGGGATCATCAGTATGCAGATAACTTTGTGCATTTAGTGTTGGCAAGAATTGAAGGTGCTCCTCAGGGAACGAAAGGGATTTCACTTTTTGTTGTTCCTAAAAAAAGGCTTAAAAAAGATGGGAGTTTGGAGTATAATGATGTAATGACCATTGCAGATTTTCAGAAAATGGGACAAAGAGGTTATTGCACAACACATCTAGGTTTTGGTGACACTGATGATTGTAGAGGTTGGCTCGTGGGTGAAGAGCACAAAGGTTTAAATCAAATGTTTTTAATGATGAATGGGGCAAGAATAGCCGTTGGTAGGGGGGCTGCTGCAATTGCAATGGCCGCTTATAGAACTTCATTGCAATATGCAAATGAAAGACCACAAGGAAGAAAATTAACCAGTACTGGAAAAAAAAATCCTACAGAAAAACAAAGCTTAATTATAGAGCACCCTGATGTTCGAAGAATGTTATTGTTGCAGAAATCTATTGCAGAGGGTTCTTTAAGTTTGGTTTTTTTAGCATCAAAATACCAAGATATTATTACGACAGCAACTTCAGAAGAAGAAAAAGAAAAGTACAACTTGTTACTAGAGATGATCATCCCTATTGTAAAAACATTTCCATCTGAAGCGGGTGCAGAATCTGTAGATAATGGCCTACAGGTATTAGGGGGTTACGGCTTTTGTACAGATTTTGGTTTGCAACAGTATTATAGAGATATTAGAATTTCGTCCCTTTACGAAGGAACAACAGGTATTCAATCACAAGATTTATTGGGGAGAAAAGTGACCATGCAAAATGGAAAAGGTTTGGCCTTATTGGTAACTGAAATAATGCATACTATTGAAGCGGCTGCAAAAGAAGATGACCTTAAAGAATATGCTGCTGTTTTAGGTGAAAAACTAAAACTTTCAGAAAAAGTATTGGCACATTTAATGCCTTTTGCAATGAAAGGAAATTACGAACGCTATTTAGCAGATGCTAATTTATTTATGGAATACATGAGTATTGTTGTGATTGGATGGCTTTGGTTAGAAATGGCGGTGGATGCAAAAAAAGAAGTTGCTAATTCCGATAGAAAATATTCCCAAGATTTTTACGAAAGTAAAATTCATACCATGAAATTCTACTTTAAATATGAAGTACCAAAAACAGTTTCTTTGGCGCTGTCTTTAATGGATGATGGGGTTTTGACAATTAAACAAGACAAAGAATATATCTTATAATGACCATAAAAGAACAATTTAATCTCGAAGGAAAAGTTGCTATTATAACAGGTTCTAGCAAGGGTATAGGAAAAGCGATTGCAAAAGGATTGGCAGAAAATGGTGCACAGGTTGTTATTAGTTCTCGCAGTCAAGAAGCCTGCGACGTTGTAGTGGCAGAATTTAAAAAAGAAGGCTTAAGCGCCATTGGAATTGCCTGTCATATTGGAAAAGATGACCAACGAAAACAGTTAATTTCTAAAACAATAGCGGCTTTTGGTCGCATAGATATTTTGGTAAATAATGCTGCAACAAATCCTGTATACAGTCCAATTGAAGAAATAGATCCCGTAATTTTTGATAAAATTATGGAAATCAATGTCAAAGCTCCTTGGGCTCTGTCTAATTTGGTGTTGCCACATTTACAGGCAAATAAAAACGGAAGCATTATTAATATTGCCTCTGTGGAAGCGTTAACTCCCGGTTATGGTTTGGGGGTCTATAGCACAAGTAAGGCAGCAATTTTAATGCTGACAAAAAACCAGGCCAAAGAATGGGGTACATATGGTATTAAAGTCAATGCAATTTGCCCAGGACTGATTAAAACAAAATTTAGTGCAGCTTTATGGCAAAATGAAAAAATGCTTCATAAGTTAGAGAAATCAATTCCAAGTGGAAGAATGGGAAATCCAGAAGAAATGGTTGGTTTGGCATGCTTACTTGCTTCCAACGCGGGAAACTATATGACTGGAGGCGTGTATACCGCAGACGGGGGATATATGATTGCAGGCTAAAGCCTTTGACATGCTTGCGAACGTTTAGCGTTGTTTTTTTTCTCTTTTTAATTGTTTTTAATAATACTTTAATACATAGTGCATGAACTTCGAATACTCAGAAAAATCAAAAGAACTACAACAGCGGCTAATCTCTTTCATTGAAGCCCATGTAATTCCTATAGAACAGGAATATATTACTTTTCAAAGTGCTACTAAAAATAATTGGACTCGCTTTCCAAAAATAGAAGTGCTAAAACAAAAAGCAAAAGATGCCGGTTTGTGGAACTTATTTTTATCGAAGGATTATGGAGATTTAAGTCCAGGGTTAAGCAATTTAGAATATGCGCCTTTAGCAGAGATTATGGGGCGTAAGATATGGGTTTCAGAAATTTTTAATTGTGCTGCCCCTGATACCGGGAATATGGAGGTGTTGGCCAAATACGGGGATAAAGCACAAAAGGAGCAATGGTTAACACCACTGATGAACGGTGAAATACGTTCTGCGTTTTTAATGACAGAACCAGAAGTTGCTTCTTCAGATGCTACCAATATTGAAACTTCTATTGTTTTAGAGGGTGATGAATATGTGATTAATGGAAGAAAATGGTGGTCTTCAGGAGCAATGGACCCAAATTGCAAAGTGGCAATTGTGATGGGTAAATCGGATCCCAATGCTGCAAGACACCAGCAGCAAAGTATGGTTTTAGTTCCAATGAACGCTCCTGGACTAGAAGTAGTTCGACCACTTTCAGTTTTTGGTTATTATGATTCTCCTGAAGGGCACGCTGAAATTATTTTAAAAAATGTGCGGGTACCAAAGGCAAATTTAATTTTGGGAGAAGGCAGAGGTTTTGAAATTGCCCAAGGTCGTTTAGGTCCTGGGAGGATACACCACTGTATGCGTTTAGTGGGCATGGCGCAATATGCCTTAGAATTGATGTCACAAAGAACTTTGGAGCGGGCTACTTTTGGAAAGAAGTTTCATGAGTACAGCAGTATTCGTCATGAAATTGCAAAGTCGCAATGTGAAATTGAACAAGCCCGCCTATTAACACTCTCTGCAGCCGATAAAATGGACAAAGCAGGAAATAAAGAGGCAAAAGACATCATTGCAATGATAAAAATTATTGCACCAAAGATGGCTCAAAAAGTGATTGATCGCGCGATGCAAATTCTAGGAGGAAAAGGAGTCGGGCCAGATACCTATTTGCCACATTATTTTGCGCTAGCAAGAATATTGCGTTTGGCAGATGGACCAGACGAAGTGCACATGTATCAATTAGGTAAAAGTTGTATAAAAAAATATGGAAATAAGTAATGAGCAACCAAAAAGTACGCAAAGGGGAGGAATTAAATGAAGTTTTATTAAAGAAATATCTTCAAGAAAACGACTTATTAAATTCCCTGGATAGTCCATTATGGGTTACTCAGTTTACTCATGGATATTCCAATTTAACCTATTTATTGGCATTCGAAAATAAAGAATTCGTGCTAAGGAAACCACCAATTGGTGCCATTAAACGAGGGCATGACATGCACCGTGAATTTAAAGTTCAAAGTGGTGTGCGCAGCGCTTTTTCTAAAGTACCAAAGATGTTTTCTTTTTCAGAAGACACTGCTATCTTAGGAAGTGATTTTTATATCATGGAAAAAGTAGACGGAATCATCTTAAATTATAAAGAAGCAAAACAAAGGAACCTTTCTTCGGTTGAATATACTACTGTTGCTAATTCTTGGCTGGAAACAATGACTCAGTTGCATGCTATAGATTATAAGGAAGTAGGCTTAGAAAGTTTAGGAAAACCGGAAGGATATGTTTCAAGGCAGGTTGCCAATTGGGGAAAACAGTTTTTAAAAGTGAAAACAACTGCATATCCTGAAGCAGCATTGGTCATGGAATGGATGGAGCTACATCAGCCTAAAGAGTATCAGCATTGTTTAATTCACAATGACTATAAATACGATAATATTGTTTTTAAAGATGACTCATGGAAGGAGGTTGCAGCGGTTTTAGACTGGGAAATGGCGACCTTAGGTGATCCGCTCATGGATCTAGGAACTTCACTTGGCTACTGGACAGTAGCCACCGATCATGAGTTTGTAAAACAAGGGATTCCGTCTCCAACCATTTTTGAAGGGAATCCAGTACGGAGTGAAATTGCTCAAATGTATGCTCAGAAATCTGGCAGAAATGTAGACCATTTGGTATTTTATTATGTGTTTGGCTTGTTTAAAATTGCTGTAATTGCACAACAAATTTATTATCGATATACAAAAGGCTTTACAACAGATCCACGCTTTGCTACTTTAAACAAAGCTGCAGAATTATGTTGTAAATTAGCGTTAAAAGCCATAAAAACAAAATCAATAGATTAGAGGTGTCAGAAAATCATCAATATTTAAATAAGGAATCTTTACAAGTTTTATCAAATTTTGATGAAAACACCCCTGTGTTTATGCTTAATTATTTAAGTTATAAAGATGTAGTTTCAGAAACAGGTAAAACCGGAATAGATACTTATAAAAAGTATATGATTGCTGCTTTTCCTTTTTTTGAAAGAATTGAAGCAGAAATCCTTTTTAAAGGAAAACCTTTGGCAATCATCATTGGACCATTAAAAGAAAAATTGTGGGATGAAATTCTCATTGTAAAATACGCTAACAAAAACGAATTCTTTAAGTTGATGAGTTTTAAAAGCTATCCAGCACAACTAAGAGCATCGGCATTATCAGATTCACGTTTAATTTTTTGTAAATAATATGGAAGTAAAAAACAAAGTAGTAATAGTAACTGGAGCAGGTTCTGGAATAGGAAAAGCGACAGCAATACATTTAGCAAACCAAGGAGCTACCGTTGTTGTTTCTGATATGAATATCGAAAGTGCTGAAAAAGTTGTTTCTGAAATAACTGCGAGTGGGGGCGTTGCTTCTGCAAATAAATGCAATGTTGTTAATTTTGAAGAGGTAGCGCAGTTGGTTCATTCAACCGTGCAGAAATATGACCGCTTAGATGTTATTGTTAATAATGCAGGTATTGGACCTAACTTATTGCGAACCCATGAATCTAGCTTAAAAGATTGGGACATGGTTGTTGCTGTGAATCAAACCGGCGTTTTTTATTGTATGAAAGCAGCATTGCAACAGTTCTTAGTTCAAGGATATGGAAATATTGTAAATATTGCTTCTTTAGCAGGTTTAAAGGCTTCACCCAACAATATAAGTTACAGTGCTAGTAAATTTGCAGTGGTAGGAATGACAAAATCTGCTGCAATGGAGTATGCTACAAAAAATATTAGAGTAAATGCAGTTTGCCCGGGCTATACGGAGTCTGCCTTGCTTGATCAACTGCTAGCTGCCAAGCCTGAGATGGATGCCATTTTAAAAAGTGTTATTCCTATGAAGCGTTTTGGGAAAGCGGAAGAAATTGCAGATGCAGTTGTTTGGCTTGCCTCTGACAATACAAAATTTATTACAGGTCAAACGATTACGCTGGATGGAGGTACTTCTCTTTAAAAGAAAACCTTCAGATTACTATCTTAAAAGCGTTTTTTTAAAATTTTGTAAGTCTTCTTCTGTATCTATGTCTATGAAGTTGGTTTGTTTGTTTAGATGAACGACGTTACTGTTGTTATTTAAAAGATCTTTAGCGCCAAAGTCTCCGGACATTTTTTGTAATTTACTGAAATAGCTATTTGGAAATATAGCAGGAACACCTAATTTCTCACCATAATTTGAAGCTATAATTTTTGATTGATCTTTATTGAACAGTGCAATCATTTCATTTAAATATGTTTTTTCTATTGCTGGCTGATCTCCTAAAAGTACTAGAACCGCATCATAGTTATTTGTTGTGGTTGTTAAATGAGCTATTCCATAAGCAATGCTGCTACTTAATCCTTCCTTGAAATTAGTATTGTAAATAAAGTGAGTATTTGCAGATGAAATTTCTCTCCGAATTAAAATATCGTTTGCACCTAAAACACAGTACACATGATTTATATTAACAGCTTTTGCATTAGATAAAACAGTTTCTAATAAGAAATTAACTCCAATTTTAACCAATTGTTTTGGTGTCTTCATCCTAGAAGATTCTCCCGCAGCTAAAACTAAAATCGCAATATTTATCAATGTTTATTTATGTATTTTTCCTTCTAATTTCCTTAAAGAAAAGGGTTCTTTTGCTCTAATTACTGACAGAATTTCTGCAATAATAGAAACCCCAATTTCTTCTGGTGTTTGTGCACCAATATGCAATCCGGCTGGCGTATAAATTGAATCTAAAAAGGCTTCTGTAGTGTCTGGTTCATATTCAAAAAGTTCATTAAATAAACGTTCTCTTCTACTTGGTGCACCTAAAATTCCAATATATCTTGGTTGCTGTTTGGTAAGTGCAATCACATATTTTAAATCTTGCACATAACTATGATTCATAAGTACAAGCGCACAATTATCGTTGATATTGTTGAATTTAATAGTTTCAGGACTCTCGCTAATTACTTTATTTGCTCCAGGGAAATCAGTAAGTTGTTTACTGTCTTTTGAAGAAGTAATTATCTCAACTTCCCAGCCTAATGTAGCTGCTATTTTGCATAATTTAACAGCATCGTGCTCGCCCCCAATAATAATTAATTTAAACAAAGGTGTTAGTTCTTGGGTATAAATAGCTTCGGTATTTACAGTTTCTAAATTTAAAGTTGCTGATAAGCTATGTTCTTGACCATTCTTAAAGTGAAGTACAGAGCCATAGTTTCCAATCGCTTCATCTTGTTTTTTGTAATACGCGTCAATTTTTACAGGTTCTCTCTTTTCTAAAGCAGTGGTAAATGCATTTAGAAATGGTTTAGAAATGAGAAGAGGCTCAATCAATATATATAAGATACCTTCACAACCCAGTCGATATCGACCGTCATAAGTGATTATTTTCGCTATATTATTGACAAAGACGCTTTGTGCTCTTTTGATAATTTCTTTTTCCACACAGCCGCCACTTACTGCTCCTGTGCAGGAATTATCACTAGAAATTAGCATTCGAACTCCTGGTTTTCGATAGGAGGAGCCCTTTAAATCAACCACAGTTATTAAGACGTTTTTGAGTCCTTTTTCTTGCTTGATAATTGCTTGTTGTATGATTTCTTTAAGTTCAAATAACATTTATAAATGCAGCATTTTTATTTAAGTGACTAAGATAAAACTTTAAAAGGAACTATATGCTTGGAAGACGGTTTCTCTAGCGTTTTAAAACGAGTGATCACTATAAAAATAAGCTTTGCTGCTGTTCTCTGATGATGTTGTAAAGGGTTTTTTTAGTTCCAAGTCAGTTTTTTTCTCTCCGACCAGTAGTAATGTGCAGGTGTTTTAAATGCGTCTAATAGCGCAAGATCTTGACTACTCAGCATAAAAGTATCTGCTTTTAGATTTTCTTGGAGTTGTCTTATAGTGCTTGCTCCGCTTAAAACAATACTATTAGGTATGGTTTGTTCGCAATATTTCAATGAAATTGCATCTACGCCAACGTTGTGTTTTTTTGATATACTTTCTAGAACTTCATACATTTTATTATAATGTGGATAGGATTCGTTTCTAAAAACCCTACCATTTGCCAAAGCTTCTTTAATTACAATTGATTTATTTTCTTGTATTAGTTCTTCTGAAACCTTTAGTATACTTTGATCTAAGAAATTATAAGTTACTTGAAATAAATCAAATAGAGAAGCACCATCAACCGTTATGTTTAATGCTTTTTTAATTACCTCTGCTTGATTTGCACCTGTTGTAGTCAATCCTATTTTTAAATTATGTTCTTTTTTTAGTGAAGCCAATCGTTCTAAAACTTTGAAATTTTCTAAAACCCCAGTTTCTATAGTTGCCGAATGAATTTGATATACTTTTAAATAGGGGAGTAGTTGTTTAGAAAAATCCCATTGTGCATTTAATTTTGCTAAACTGTGTTCTTTCACTTCGTGAATAATAGCGTTTTTGTCAAAGTTTGCGGTATAGGTATAGCCCCATTTTGTAGCAATTTCAATGGTGGGATCATTTTTTGTTTGTAACCATTCTAATACCAACGCTTCTGCGAGGCCATAGCCAGGAGCAGTATCAAAATAACGCATACCTAAAGCATATGCTTCTTCTAAGACGGAAAAACTATGCTTTCGAAAGGCATCTAGATCGGTCTTTTGGATATTTTTTGTACGAATATTTATATATTGGGGTCTTCCTAATGCGGCAGTTCCTAATCCTAATTTCATTTTTTTTATTTTAAGAACTACAAGATAACATAGAACATCCTACTTTATTTCTTGCCCATTCTGGTCTTTTTGAAAACCATTTTTCTTGCTCTGGTTGTGTTTCATATGGTTTTTTTAAGAGTTGAAATAATTCATCAATTAAAGTGTAATTTCCTTTATCTGCCTCATCAATTGCCATTTGAGACATGTAGTTTCTTAGCACATACTTAGGGTTTACAGTATCCATTTTTTGTTTTCTTTCTTCTGATGATATGAATTCTTTCTGAAGTCTATTTGCATATTTTTTAAACCATAAATTCCAATTATCTTTCACTTCATTAGAAATATTTTCGAAGTCATAAAATGCTTTTTCTATCAATAGTAAGCTAGATTCTGCATCCGTAAAATCACTTAGTTTTCTAAAGAAAATAGTCATGTCTGTTTCTACCAATTGTAAATTATCTTCTAAACGCTGAATCAATTGTAAGTCATCTACATCGCTAATAGATAAGCCTAACTTAGATTTCATCATGGTTAAAGATTGTTGCTCAAAATCTGTTGAATACTGTTTTAAAATAGTCTCTAATGGGGCTACATCTTCTATGATTGGATATAAAGCATTTGCCAGTTGATACAAATTCCACAAACCCATATTTGGCTGATTTCCATATCGATATCGTTTGTGTTGACGATCTGTGGTATTTGGTGTCCATCCAAAATCAAAACCCTCTAACCAACCATAAGGCCCAAAATCTATGGTTAAACCTAAAATAGACATGTTGTCTGTATTCATAACTCCGTGCACAAAACCAACACGTTGCCAATCAATAATCATTTTTAAAGTACGTTCTGTAACTTCCTTGAAAAATAAGATGTAATTTTTTTTTGAGGGAGCTCCTAAATGCGGAAAATGATGTTTAATTGTATAATCTACCAAGACCTTTAAATTTTTCAAATCATCTCTCGCTGTAAAAATCTCAAAACTACCAAAACGTAAAAAAGAAGGTGAAATTCTAGCAACAATAGCACCTTTTTCATACGCTGGATTCCCATCATATAAAATATCACGTAAAACAGCATCGCCAGATAAGCTCAAAGACAAAGCTCTGGTGGTTGGCACGCCTAGGTAAAACATAGCTTCACTACACAAGTATTCTCTAACAGAAGAGCGTAAAACGGCTAAACCATCTGCAGTTCTAGAATAAGGTGTTTCGCCGGCACCTTTTAATTGGACTTTCCAGTTTTTATTTTGATACTCAACTTCAAATAAATTTATAGCGCGTCCATCTCCTAATTGTCCTGCCCAATTGCCAAATTGATGTCCAGCATAGCACATAGCATACGGGGTTGTATTTGGGTATATATCATTACCTGTAACTATATTTTTAAAAAAATCTGTTTTAGTTTCAGTATTAGAAATCCCCAATTCCGAAGCCATTTCTTTAGAAACATGTAGAATTTCTGGCTTGGCAGTTTTCTTTGGTAAAACATAAGAAAAAGCTGCGTTTTCTACTTGTCTCCTTGTATTTTCTTTAACAACATCTGCTGGCAATTCTGTAGTTAAAATGTTTTTTATATTTAATTTCAAATTCGAATTTTTTTTAATTTTTCAAAGGGTTTTAACGCTTTGTTTTGTCAATCCATTTTTGAAGTGGGCTATCAGAAGGATTTCTTAATTTTCTATTGTCAATAGTAATCGTAGGGAAATTTGGTTTTTTATTTTCATACAAGTTACGTAATTTGGTGTCATTCTCTTCGTTATTTTCAACATCTAGAAATACATAATGTAAGTTACGTGTTTCTAAAAAGACTTTTTAGTAGGCTGTCTTATGGCATTTTTTTGTACCAAATAATTCTATTTTTCATCTTTTTACAAAGGTTTTAGAGCTTTTTTAGCTGGTAGCGCTAAACCCTTTTAATTTTTGTGATGCGCTATTTTAGTTTCTCTGCATGCATTTTTCGCAGTTTCGCTAACTTTGGTTCAATCACGTAGGTGCAATATCCTTGGCCGTTATTATTTTTATAAAAATCTTGATGTTCTTGCGTGGCTGCATAAAAAGGAGGTAGCGCACTCAATTCTGTTACTATCTTGCCCTCATAGTAGTCTTGAATTTGATTTAAAACTGCTGATGCTATTTTCTGTTGGACATCGTTATGATAATAGATTACAGACCTGTATTGCGTGCCTCTATCTGCGCCTTGTTGGTTTAAAGTTGTAGGATCATGTGTAGTCATAAAAATGACTATAATATCTTGATAAGAAATAATATTTGCATTAAAAGTAATTTGAATTACTTCTGCATGGCCTGTTAATCCAGAGCATATTTCTCTATATGTTGGTTCTCCTGGCACATTTCCTCCAGCATATCCAGAAATCACTTTTTCTACCCCTTTTACTTCTTGAAATACAGCTTCTGTACACCAAAAACATCCACCTCCTAAAGTGGCTATTTGTAAATTTTCATTCATTTTATATCGCTGTTATTGCTAATAATAGATATGAAATAGGCTCTAATTAAAAGAGACCATATCTTACATACCGACAATAATTTTTTATGATTGTTTACTTTATTTTTTTTCTAATTGCATTGCTGCAGAATTCATACAATAACGCAATCCACTAGGTACTGGTCCGTCAGGAAAAACATGACCTAAATGCGCATCACAAGTATTGCAGACTGCTTCAACTCTAACCATTCCAAAAGAAACATCTCTATGATATTTAATGGCGTTTTCTTGAATAGGTTGTGTAAAACTTGGCCATCCAGAATTAGAATCAAATTTTATTGCAGCATCAAATAGGGGTGTATTGCAACAAATACAGTTGTATTTACCTGCATCATAAATAGAGCATAAATCTCCTGTGTGTGGACGCTCTGTACCTTTTTGTCTGGTAACTCTGTATTGTTCTGGGGCTAAAAGGGCTTGCCATTCGGTTGCTGTTTTTTCAACTCTTTTAGTTGGAGTTGGATTTCCTTTTGAGGCAAAATGTATAATTTCTTTCCAAGTAAGCATGCTAGTTATTTTCTTTTTTATAATTGTTATCCTCTTTTATTTGGAGGAAATAATAGGTTTTAACTTACAAATAATTCTATTTTATTTGAACATAATTCAATATCTAAATTTACGAAAAATTTTAAATAAAAAAATGCGCAATATTTTAAATATTGCGCATGTTATTATAATTCTATTATTACTTTACTTTTATTTCTGTCTAAAATAGATGGTAATTGGTACACCAGAAAAATCGTACATATCTCTTAGTTTGTTTTCTAAGAAACGTTTGTAAGGGTCTCTAACATATTGCGGTAAATTACAGAAAAATGCAAACTGAGGTGTAAGTGTAGGTAGTTGCATGCAATATTTAATTTTAACGAATTTTCCTTTTGTAGCTGGTGGCGGATAGCTTTTTACAATTTCTAACATTGCATCATTCAGCTTGCTGGTAGATATTTTGAATTTTCTTCTTTCAAAAACTTCTACTGCAGTTTCAATTGCTTTAAATATTCGTTGTTTTGTTAATACAGAAGTAAATACAATTGGCACATCTGTAAAAGGCTCTATTTGTTTTCTAACCATGGCTTCAAAATCACGCATAGTATTGGTTTCCTTCTCTACTAAATCCCATTTATTTATTAAGACAACAACTCCTTTTCTATTTTTTTCTGCCAGCCAAAAGATGCTTTGATCTTGGCCTTCAAAACCACGAGTTGCATCTACTACTAAAATAATAACATCTGCATATTCTATAGAACGCACTGCACGCATTACAGAGTAAAATTCTAAATCTTCTTTTACTTTCGATTTTTTTCTAATTCCTGCAGTATCTACGAGGTTAAAGTCGAATCCGAAACGGTTGTATTTTGTATCAATAGAATCTCTTGTTGTACCTGCAATATCTGTTACAATATTTCTTTCTTTACCAATTAAAGCGTTTATAAAAGAAGATTTCCCTGCGTTTGGTCTTCCTACAACAGCAAATCTTGGTAAGTCTACTTTTTCTAAATCTACTGCTTCCGGCGCTGGCATCTTTAGCGCAATATCATCTAATAAATCTCCAGTTCCACTTCCATTAATAGAAGAGATGGTATGGTAACCACCCAAACCTAAGTTATAAAATTCTACAGCATCTGCATCTCGCATTGCATTATCAACTTTATTAACAGTAACAAAAATTGGCTTTTTTACTTTTCGTAAAATCTTAGCAACTTCCGCATCCATAGGTGTAATGCCTTCTTCCACATCAACAACAAATACAATAATATCTGCTTCTTCAATTGCTAGTTTAACTTGTTTTCTAATTTCTTCTTCAAAAATATCATCAGAACCAATAATGTAACCACCTGTATCTATAACAGAAAATTCTTTTCCATTCCAGTCAGATTTCCCATAATGCCTATCTCTTGTAACCCCACTAACAGAATCTACAATAGCATCTCTTCTCTGTACCAATCTATTAAAAAGTGTCGACTTTCCTACATTTGGTCTTCCTACGATGGCAACAATACTATTCATTTGTGTTCAAATTTTTTGCAAAGGTACGGTTTAAGCTTTTAAGAAAGACGCTAAAAATGAAGTCTTTAAAAAACTAAAATCATTCAAATTATTTACTGTTTTTTCTTCTTTAAAATTAAGGAGATGTATCTAAAATTAAGCAGAATAAATGACTGTATTTATTTCTGATTATAACCAAAACGTTTCAGCTGAATCTTGTCACTACGCCAGTTTTTATTCACTTTTACATACAGTTCTATGTACACTTTTTTCTCAAAGAATTTTTCTAAATCTTTTCTTGCTTCTGCGCCCACTCTTTTTAGGGCTGCACCTTTATGACCTATAATAATTCCTTTTTGCGTTTCTCTTTCTACCATAATTATAGAGCGTATTCTAACAATGGTTTCTTCTTCTGTAAACTCTTCTGTTTCTACTTCTACAGCGTACGGAATCTCTTTCTTATAATGAATTAGAATTTTTTCTCTAATTTTTTCATTTACAAAAAAGCGCTCTGGTTTATCCGTTAATTGATCTTTCGGATAAAAGGCAGGCCCTTCTGGTAATAATTCTTTTATTTTATCTGATACTGCTGCTACATTAAATTTCTCTAACGCAGAAATTACAAATACTTCAGCATTGGGTACTTTGTCTTTCCAATATTGTATTTTTTCTTCTACTTCATCTTGAGAAGATTTATCAATCTTGTTTAAAAGCAACATTACAGGAATTTTACTGTGAATTATTCTATGGAAGAATGCCTCATTTTTCAATTCCTTTTCACCAACTTCTACCATGTAGATTAAAATATCGGCATCTTCAAAAGCAGATTTTACAAAATCCATCATAGAAGATTGCAATTCATAGGCTGGTTTTATGATTCCTGGAGTATCAGAAAACACAATCTGATAATCGTCTTCATTGACAATTCCTAAAATACGGTGCCTGGTAGTTTGGGCTTTCGCAGTAATGATAGATAGCTTTTCACCTACCAAAGCATTCATTAATGTAGATTTACCTACGTTAGGATTTCCTATAATATTTACAAAACCAGCTTTATGTGTCATGCTACAAAGGTAATTCCTTTTTGTATTTGATTAGAATTTAAAACAAGGTACTTGTTGGATTCTTTTAACCAGACAATAGAATCCTCTTCAGAGATTTTTTGAGCCACTGAAAATGGCAGGTCTTTTACGTTTTTAACCATCTGTATATATTGTTTAAAAGCGTTTTATGACGATAGTGAATCCTGATTTTATTTAAAGCGATTTTTCTGAGTTCATTGTTGAAGAATAGTTGAGTTATTAATACATATTTTTTATATAAGTTTGTGTAATAAATAAAATTCTAAAGAATGAAATCTCTAAATATCGATACATTCTTCCAGAACAAGAACTTAACAAGGTAGTAGTTATAGGTAAGTCAAATATTTTAAATTTACCTATAGTTAAAAAAAAGTGCCTGATAAATATATCTTTTTTAATGTTATTCATCGTTAGACTATTTTTGCAATCTAGCTTATAAATATCATAGATACTTCGGTGGCTATGATAGGAAGTGAAGAATCCTTTATCGAGTATTTGTATAACTCAATATATTTTTGAATTTTAAACATCAAAAAGCTCAAAACTAACTTGTTTTGGGTTTTTATTGCATCAGTATTTTACTTTATTCCTTTAAAAAATTCTTCAGGACTTACTTCTAGAAGTTCTAAAATTTCAAACAATCTTTTTACATCTAATTTGGTCTTGCCTTTTTCTATTTTAAAATATCCGCTTTCACCTATATTAACGTGTTTAGCTACATTTATTCGGGTAAAATTTCTATGCGATCTGCTAGCTTTAATTTTTTTTAATATTGTTAAATAATTTGATTTTGCATTTGATTTTTTTTCCATTTTTCTTTTTTTGAATTGTTATTTTTTTAACTCCATTTTTGTCATATAAAATTGATTTTCCTTTTCTATTTCTTTATGTTGAATGATAAAGTCGATATCTCCAATCATTTGCTCTCCGATATCTTCAAAAACATTAGAAAGTAAAAGCGCGGTTCTCTTTAGAAATATATGTTTAATATTATTTTCAAACAGAAGTTCAGACAGTTCTTTTGCCTCAGATAATAAAATCTCGTTTCTAACTTTATTTATTGCAAAGATATTTCTTATGTATGCTATAAAATCATCTGAAAATAGGCAGGAACAATTCTTTTTATTGATATTAAAATAAAGAGCAGGTAACATCAGATGGCTACTAGCAAGTTTTATTAAATTTTCAAAATTAATCGTGTTTATATCAATGCCATTCAGAATTTCACTTTCTGAACGGTAAAGAATATTTACCATAAATTTTTACTCAAGACTAACCACCCCAACCTGTAGGTGTTGGAGGGTTATCGTCCCCCAAATCCGAGCCACTATCGGGGTTGCTCCCACCC
>Ga0209533_1000791_pt1 | contig 30108 bp, 10 predicted proteins | sample COG_04_FD_184748 | JGI IMG/M metagenome (GOLD analysis project Ga0209533, IMG submission 184748) | Pelagic Microbial community sample from North Sea - COGITO 998_met_04 (SPAdes) (version 2) | ecosystem: Environmental > Aquatic > Marine > Neritic zone/Coastal water | place: Helgoland, sampling...
ACTTAACCTATTATTAGTTCTCGATCTAACCGATTTAGGATGGATTTGTAGATGACTAAAACACAACTCTACTTAATATTAATAGCTCATTAAGGTACTACAAGAACCAAATCAATTTTTCAATCATCAACATCAGGGATATAAAACCCGGCATAACCTTTATATACTTTCAGACAATACCCTTGCCCAAAATGAAGTCTCAAATATCATAAATTACAAACCTTAAACCACCAATATATGCAATAGAACATCTTTAACAGAAACCGAACTTTAGTTGTATCTTATTTAAGTTAAATAAGATAAATAAAGGATCTGTTACAATTATTCGCAAATGTTATAATTGGCAATTTGTGCTGTTAGCTTTATTAAATAGCCATACCCTCTTTGTAACGATCCAATTCCATTAAAATCCCATTCTGGTAAATATGCGTTACCAGCCCCATCCTTAACAATAATAATACTCTCTTGAATTGGAGCAAATACAACAGACGCATTGGCATTGCTCGTACAAGAATAACCAATCATATTCCATCCATTTAAAAGTGTAATACTAATGTTTTCACAATCAGGAGTATCTTCATAAAAACATGATGAGTCGTCAATAGTTGCTTCTAAATTATAATTTAAAGCAGATTGATCTGTGCAACCGTTAATGTCATCTACGTTAAAGTCCGAGGGAGAACATAATTGATCAAAGAACAACCAAGCTTCAAGGCTTGCATTAATATCCATATTACCAGAAGACCCAGGCCAATCGTGCCCACCTTGGTTAACTGTGTACAACCAAACCTCTGCACACGAATTCTCTAAACCATATTTGTCATATGAAACGTCACTTCCATCATTAGGATCTAAATTGGGAAATAAGCCCGAAGACGTTAACTCGAGACCGTATAGCTCAGTAAAGAAATTAATGGTTGCAGGTATACTGGGATAAGCACCCCAGCCATCTTGATTTTCGGGATCGCCCTGAAAATAGGTTACGTTATCTTGTGTTCCATGAATTTCTAATATACTTACAGCATTTGTTGAAGAGCAATCGTTAAATATATCTTGCATTATCATACCTGATACTGGAGCTACAGCTGTAAAAGTTTCAGAAGATTCACAAGCCAAGAGATAACACAAATCTCCCCCATTTGACATTCCAGTACAAAATACTTTAGTTGAGTCTATAGCGTTTGTAGCTATAAATTGAGAGGTCAAATCCTCTAAGAAAGCAACATCATCGACTGTTTCATTATTTTGAAAATCATATCCAACGTTAAAAAAAGTAGAGCCATTAGCATCTTGTATTCCTTGGGGATAACATACTGCAAAGCCATACTGATCAGCAAGTGAGTTGAATTCAGAATAGTTCATTATTTCTTGAGCGGAACCAGAATAACCATGACAAACAAAAACGAGAGGGCAGTTATCTTCCACAGTTTGGGGTTGATAGTAAATGTACTCTCTTTGGTAATTATCGTGTAAAAGTGTTCCATATTCAACTACCATAATACTTGATGTACTCGAGTTGTTACTTGGATTTACATCAGGCAAACTATTAATACTAGAAACGATTACTTCTATTTCATAAGTACCTAAAGCTGAAGGGGTGAATAGATCTTGGTGGGTAAATTGGAAAGATCCTCCCGGAGATAAATCAAGGTTAACAAAATTCTGAGTATATTGTTGGTTCCCAGACATCCAAGTAACATCGGCACTTTCAATTGTTACGGCACCCAAGTTACTGAGTATTCCCTGAATAGATATTGCACTGTTTAAAGCACTATTTTGAGGCACTGACAATGAGGATAACTCTGCATCCAAACCTAAAGGCTCATAGACTAAAACATCATCTATTCCCCAACCAAACATCCACCCACCTCCATCGTTGTAAACCAATGCAATTAAAACATTTTCATTACCTGCCAATTCACTTAGATTAACCGATTGGTTTTCCCATATTGTGTTATCCGAGTCCCCGTTTCCGGCAATACTTTGTATTACAGTCCAATTACCGCCTCCATCTAGAGAGTATTCAACGGTAGCAAACTCCGTATTTCCTTGAAATGTTTCTCCCGAAAAATAGCTAGAAAATGAAAGCATCACAGTCTCCATACCAGTAAGATTAAGAGCTGGGAGTCGTAAATAATCTGAACTTTTATTGCAATTACACTGGTCGTCATTTGTAGCAATAAAGTTCCCATGGGGTTCTATTGGCCACCATTCGCTCTGCAAACTAGAATTGTCTCCAACAGACCAACCTCCATCTGAAGCAAAGGATTGCTGTACCCAACCGTTTGAATTCTCTGCTGTATCAAAATCTTCAGCTACTAAAATATTTTGGGCTTGTAAAGAATCGGTTAAAATAAATGCCGATGATAGCATGAAACCATAAAATTTGAGGGAAAATAATCTAGCAGTCATAATTGGGGGTTCTGTAGAATTAAGTCTCCAAATATAACTTATTTAGTTTTGAGCTCGAAGCAATGCTCCATGTTTAAACATCAAAGAAACAACAAGAATAAGATGGCTATTGATACCGATTTTAAAGAATTTGAATTCGCACAGCAAAAATTAAATTGGTTTATTTAGTCGTATTTTAAATAAAATGAAAATGAAAATGAACTTACAGTGTAAGGTATTGAGTTGAACAAATCCTATTCGTAGCGTATCAATAAAATAGCGACCTTATTTTTATAACTAACCTGAGGTATACATTACCAATTGTAGGTTCTTATTGATACCTATTTTGGAATGATTTAAAAAGTTTTACAATTTAAATTCCATTAGAACGAACGAATAGGTCTTACTAAATAGCCATTCACTTTTCCTCTACTCAACTCGAATGAACCCTGAGGAGCTTGCTCAATATCAACAAAATTAACGCACCAAGCGTCTGTCAAGTTTACTTCAGAAGAAGACCAATAGAAACCATAATCTAATTGAGCCCCACCATTTTCTATTGCAACACTAGTAACAAGTTCTCTGTGATAATTAATCTCCCAAAGTTCAGCTAGGGAAGGTAAGTACCAGTCATCATAACCATTAATATCTAATAGAGAACTCATTGAAGCAGCATCGGCACCGATGCCTTGACTACTGATAATTATAGACGAATTAGAGGCGCCTGCTCCAATAAGAGTAGAGGTTGTTCCATTTAATTGAATGTATTGATTCCCACTAACGGAGATGTCTATCCACTGAAATTGGCTCCAACCTTCTACGGTAATTAAATTACTTGGAGCACAAACCAAACCGTGTTCTCCAGTCTCATCAACATAAAATACAACGCCTCCGTAAGCAAAGTCTCCAACTTGAACTAGTTCTTCTCCGTTACAGTTGTAATTTGGTTCTGGATAGCTACACGAATTGTTCTCTTCGGTAGCTTCAACTGAGTAGTTACAAGCTGATACATCGGTACAGCCTGGCACCTCATTTTCATTACAAACACCATCTGCATCAGCATCATTTATACAATTCCCTAAGCAATTGTAATAGTCCAAAGCGAAAATACAGCTCGCATCGTCTTCTGTTGCTAAAGCATCAAAGTTACAAGCATTAGAAGACATACATCCTGCAACCTCAAATTCATCGCACAAGCCATCATTGTCTTGATCATTTAAACAGACCCCATCACAGTTATAAAATGTTTCGGGGAATTCACAGGTTCCGTCATCGTCTGTAGCTAAACTAAAATAATTACAAGCACCCGATGATGTACATCCTTCTATCTCTAGTTCATTACACACATTATCATTGTCATCATCATTAATACATTCGCCTTCGCAATTGAAAAATTCAATAACGTATTCACAACTTTCATCGCTTTCTGTAGCTAAACTTGAATAGTTACAAGCTAGAGAATCGATACAACCCATCACTTCATTTTCATCACACGAACCGTCATTATCTATATCGTTTAGACATGCTCCTTCACAATCGTAATAAGTCATCGCAAATTCGCAACTACTGTCTGACTCAGTTGCTAGCATGCTATAATTACAGGCTAAAGAATCTGTACAACCCTCTATTTCGCTTTCATCACAAACACCATCAGCATCAGCATCGTTAATACAAGTATTTTCACAATCATAGTTAGCCAATGGCAACTCACAAGAAGAATCATCTGTATTTGCTTCGGCATTGTAATTACAAGCTAACGAATCTGTACACCCTTGAATATTTTTTTTACATGAAAAAAACACAGAAGAAAGTATTATTAGAAGGTATAAAAGTTTGTTTAGCATCTTATAGAAATTAATTTTTTATTGACCCCAAATATACGAATTAAAAAAAGGCTATTTCATTTTAAAAATAAGAGGACTTTTAGGACTCCCTTTTAGGCTTTTATTAGAACTATTTTTGGAGAGCTTTGCAGAACTTTTGGAACTAAAAGCAAAAAGTTCTGTTGCAATAATCACGCTTTACATTAAAACTGTTAACATTAAAACTTTACATTTACTAAAAAAAAATAACAGATGAAAAACTTCGTTCAATTCTTTCAAGTATACTACCCCATAATTATAGCATTTATTGCAATGATCTACTCTATTTCTTTAGGGCTTACTGGTGATTTTGAGTCTGCACAATACTCAGCTCATTGGCCTGGCACAATTTTATTATTTGCAATTGCATTCAGACAAAGAAGAAATGATTTTTTAAATAAAAAAAGATAATTATGATGTCAACCTCAATGTTTGTAATAGGTTTTATTATATTCTCTGTATACATGACCTGTCTTTTTTACATGATATACAAGAGTCACAAGTCTCAAGAAAGAGATGAAAATAATGATCCTGAAATTGATACTTCTAATAAATCATAACAAACAAAACTCGTTCTATTGAACTCAGTAAAATTCTATGTTAGAATTTTACTGAACTAGTGAGTTTAAAGTACTTAAAACAGCTTTAAACTTCAATTTCAAAGTCCTAAAGAGTGCTACTACACGTATCCTTCTGAAAAATACCTCAAGCCTATATAAGAGTTGGATTTTTGTTTAACTGTGTTTATTTCACAAAAAAGCACCTATACGACTGCAACTGATTTGCTTAGATTTCGCCTTTTGCAGCTGATCATACGATTATCTATTTCTAGCTATTTTACGGCTAACTTATACCCTAAAAGTGACATTGGAATGTACGCAACACATACATCAACTAGGTCAAACCATAAAGGGGAGTCTAAAACGCTACACATCTGCACACCTCCAATTAAAAAGAAAACTCCTATTGTAAGTGCAAATCTTAATTTATGATTGACCGCAATTTTAGAGGCTAAAAATGCGCCACAAAAAGTACCAATTGAATGAGCTAAAAAAGGCATTAGAAAATGTATGGGTTCAAATAGATGAATATTTGAAGACAAACTTTCGAGATCTTCTGGAACAACTCCTTTAGGTAAGGCAATAAATGCAGAGCTATTTGAGATGATTAACATATTTGTTAATCCCCCAATAAATACACCTACAACTATCGCTAATATATTTTTAACTATTTTTTTCATAGTAAATCATGTTAACTAAAATAAGGCTTAAGTCAAGTATAAAAAAGGTGATTTACTTTTAAAAACAACGTGACTTTTCAGGCGACCTAAGGGCTATTATTCGAATTGTTTTTAGAAGCACTGTTCTAGGTTCTAAAACCCAATAAACTTCTTTCTATTCTGAATATATATTTGACCAAAAGGCACATCTTTTAACTCTCGCCCTAATAAATCATACATCTTATCGTCTTCAAATCCGAAGGGAATTAAAGAGTTGAGGCCTAATGTATTTGATATATTTAATAATGGGTCATTTATAAGTATACTGTCAATGTTAATAAACTCATCACCTTCTTGATAAAGTAAGAACTGAAAACCATCTGTAAGCATCTCATCATCTGTAAACAAACCTGCTGTTATTAATTGAGGAGGGTTAAAAGGGTTGTGATGATTGCCTGTTGTGTTATCATAGGTATGCTCAGCATACAAGCTGTAATTGGCGGGAATTTTTACCAATTTTTCGTAAAAATAATACTCTTGATGTTCAAAATCCCATTTGTCAATTTTTAGTAAAGGAATAGTGTCCGATCCAGAATAAGCATAATTTAGTATTTCTGTGCATATTTTGTGTGAATGTGGCATTGCAGAAAAAATAGAGATAGGAACATCGTTTTCAATTGATTTAACTGAAAATGTTTTTATTTGATTGGGAAGAATAAAAAAATCATTTCCCCAATACTGAAGTGGTATTTCTGCAAATACATCCCGAATGCCAGTATCCTCTTCAGGGTAAAAGTATATCCTTATTTGAACATTTACATCCATACCAAAACTAGGCCCAGTTGAGGTATAATAAGGCGTATGTATCTGAAGAATTAAATCTGCATTTTCAGGGAGCTTAATACCCATTTTTAATTCTGGAGCGTTCGGAAAAACAATGGGATTTGATCCTGGCGCATAGCTTCCAACCATAATATCTCCAAACAAAATTGCGCTATTTCCACTTAAATCATCAGAAACCACACCTGATTCATCTGCATTAATTACAATATGGTGTGCTAATTCTGGATTCTCAGGAATAATTTCAATAGCTCTAATATAGCGCTCTGAAGGAATCCCTGTTGGAACAACAACAGAATTGTATACATCTTGATTAACTGCATTTACGGTAAAGGTGGGTGAGTTTAAAATTAAATCGGGGGTTCCATTTAAACGCGTCGAAGGAAATATTGGAGCAACAGGAAGCTGAGTTGTGTCGCCTAATGGAGCTAATTCGACGATCCAATTTAGAAGACGCTCTTTTTCATTTTCGGTTAAAACACGTTCATTGATAAAATGAACATAGCTTGTATCTGCAGCCCACGGAGGCATTGAGCCCTCAGAGACTTCATGATAAATTGCTGCTAAATTTGAATATACTTCGTCAAAATTCAAAACCGAAAAAGGTGCTCCTCCTCCATCTCGATGACATGGCGCACACTTTTTATGTAAAATAGGAATGATATCGGCATAAGTGTTTTGACTTATTGCAGTTAAACTCATAAAATAACCATGAGTTAAAAACAGAAAAAAAGTGACGTATTTCATGATAAAAAAAAGGGAGTAAATTTATTCTTGTTTAAATATACAGAAAAATGCACTAAACATAATATGAAGTCTTGTAAAGCTCTCGGGGCTGGGTTTTGTTCGAACCGCTTTTGGATGGATTTAAATAAACTAGTGACCCTAATTACAAAAGTGAAATCCAGCAATGGGCGTACTTAACTTAATTTGGTATCCTAAACCTGGCTCGAGACTACCAATGCCATTAAAATTATATTCTGGAAGATAAACCGAGCCATTGTAATTTTTTATAATGATAATTTCTTGTGTGATACAAAACGTTGCTTCATTTATAGGTAAGGGCTCGTTTAAGAAGTACCCGAAAAAACTCCATCCAGACGGAAGGGAAATTGAAATAGTATTTTCACAAGACTCTAGTAGGGTTAAATAAGCATCTTGCCAGGTTAAAACACAACTTTGATCGTCTGTATTAGCCAGAAAGTTGTAAGAAACATAATCGTCATCTAGACAACCCAGAACAATTTCTGTAGTACACAAATCGTCTTGATTTCCTGCATTGGCTAATGGGTTGTATTCCAAGTAAGCATCGTTCATACAACCCATCGTAATTGAAATGCAAGACCCATCATCTGAATTGGCATTGGAATCGAAATTATAGGCAGCTAAATCAGTACACCCTAATACAATTTCGATACAAGAACCGTTGTCTTCTATAGCATCTGGGTTGTAGTTAAGCGCTGTGGAATCTGTACACCCTAAAATTGAGAATACTGGAGAAACAACAAAAGGAGAATCTAAGGTTCCAAGTACGCCATTAGACACAAAAGAAAGAGTCCCGGCATCCAAAACCAATTCATCTACTTGTACTTTTAATGTATAGCTTGCGTTAGATTGATTGCCATAAACGACTAAAAAGGCTAGGTTGACATTACTTGGTGGAAAATAAGTGTCTGTTACTGCAACACCAACGCAAGTTTGGCCATCAAAAACACCTATACTTATGCTCTCTTGGTAATAATTCCCCAAATCATTCTCTACCACACAGGTAATGGTCATAGAATGCTCGAATTGATTTGCATTTACATCCCAATTAATTTGAGCATTTAATACAAATGGACAAAAAAATAAAACGGAATAAACAAACCTTACTATTTGAGAGGTTTTAGCATGTAAATATACAACTGGCATACATCTATGGTTTTAAAATCTGTTGCATTTGGATTTCATAATTCTAATTTTTTCACAAATTTACTTGAGATTCTATAAACTCATGTTACAATTTTTCAATGTTAGGACAAAATTGAAATTCCTCAATTAATTGATTGGTCTTTATTTGGTAGCCTTTACCATACTGAAGCAAACCTATGCCGTTAAAGTTATATTCGTTTAGCCAAACACGACCGTTCTCATCTTTAACGATCAGTATTTGATTTTCATAATTTAAAAAAGACTGATCGACATTAATTGACTCGGCACAAGTATACCCAAAAATGCTCCAGCCAAAAGGAATTGCAAGAAAACGATTTACTTCATCGTATTCAAAATCATCAACCGTTTGAGAATTGGCCAGTAATTCGTTTAAGTAAACAATCGAATCTGCTTGAACAGTATTTACTGAGAGTGAATTGTCTAATGTTGTCTGCAAGCTGGAATATTGGTTGAGTAAAACATCGAACTCATTTTGTGATACTGTATTACCAGAACTAAACTCAGCTAATTGAATTTGCAAATTACCTATAAGCTCAGCTTGTTCGCCGTAAGATTCTTGCCATGTTGTGGTACAAGAGCCATCGTCAATTGTTGCCAGAGGATTGTATTGTATGTAATACATATTTGTACAACCTTTATAAATACAAGAACCATCATTCTGCGAGGAATGACTGTTAAAATTAATCGCAGTGATGTCATTACAGCCTAAAACTACACAATCTCCTTGTTCTAAATAATTATCGGCTTCTTGATCCGTACAAACCGTATTTAATTGGGCTTCTGAAGAAAAAATTATTGGACTTGCAATAGACCCAAGCATGGAATAAGCTTCGAAAGCTAAACTGGCAGAATAAACTAAGGTGTCAGCATTGAGAAGTAATTGAACATCTAAAGTATCTAAAATACTATTGCTGTAAACCGTAATAAAAGAATACCATTGATTGTTAGGCAAAGAATCTAAGCTTGCAAAACCTGCAAGCAAACCGTTGTTAAACATAAGAACTTTGTGTGCTGAGTTTTGCGAATAACTCTCACCGTTTATTATACGTGCGGTAACTAACATAGAGTATTCAAAATCTGCAGCATTCAACTCTAGTAAATCTATTTGATAACATGAATTGTCGTCTGTATTCGCATTGGCATTAAAATTATTGGCAGCTTCATCAGTACATCCATATACAATTAAACTATTACAATTTGTTTGTGTATTGGCTTCTGGATTGTAATCTAAATACAACACATCCGTACAACCCTCAACAACATCAACACAAGAATTGTCGTTTATGTTTGCTAAGGAATTGAAATTAAATGCGCTCGTATTTGTACAACCGTCAACCAATAAAACGGAACAACTACCATCATCAGAATTTGGATAAGATACTGGATAACTGACACTTTGAGCTACTGGGTTATAATCCCAAAACTCAAGATAGATAGGGTCTGTACAACCTTCAACAAGAGCTACACATGGACTGACTGAATCTTCCTGAGAGGTTTGATTAACGTTGGCTGATGGATTGTAATTAAATGAATTCGTATCTGTACAACCGTATAAAACAGCAATACAAAGAGAATCAATATGGGTATTTACATCAACAAAAACATTCCCTGTAAGAGCACCTAAGTAATTGTTAAAATTAAATGCCAGCGTATCCAAACAGCCCTCTATAATATCATAACACATGGTATCGTTGCTGTAATATATATTGGCTAATGGATTATAATTGAGTGCGGTGCTATTTTGACAACCGTAAATAAAATCCTCACACGAATTGTCATCAACATTAGCTAAAGGATTGTAATTGAACTTTGTATCATCCGTACACCCTGTAACAATAACTACACAGACAGAAGATGTATCTTCATCAGACACTTGATTTACATTTGCTAAAGGATTAAAATTGAATGCAGTTGAATCAGTACATCCAAAATACATTTCTATACAAGAATTGTTATCTGTATTAGCTGCTGTATTGTAATTAATAGCCCAATCGTAAATACAACCATACACTTTTGCTTCACAAGAACCATCGTCTTGTGTAACTTGAGAGTTGTAGTTAAACATGGAAGGATCTGTACATCCTGAAATAACATCATACAAACAGTAATCTGTATTGTCGTCTGGGAAATTGGCAATAGCATTAAAATTATGCGCATCACTATCCATACACCCAATCACCAAATAATTTAAACATAAATCTTGGTTGTGTGTGTTAACGCTCTCTGTAAGGTCTAAATATTCCAAATAAATTGGATTTGTACAACCTTCTTCAACGGCAATACATGTACTTTCTAATTGAACGTTAGCTGTTGAATTAAAATTAAAGGCATTGGTTTCCATGCATCCAATTGTAATTGGAACACAAAGAGAATCAACAGATGTGTTAACATCTGACAAATCACCTTGAAATTCATTGGAAGCTCCGTCTGAGTCAAAGTCGTTGTAATTAAACATTGTGGTGTCCATACACCCACTAATGACAGGGTAACAGCTATTATCTGAGGTATTAGCTGATGTTTGGTAATTGAACATTGTAGCGTCTATACACCCCAATACAATTGGAATACAAGAATCATCTGGTATGACACATGTACTGCAAAAATTAAACATTGTACTGTCTGTACAACCTTGATTGTATAAACAAGAACCATCGTCTGAATTCACATCAATGTTTGTATCTCCTGTTAAAGATTCAGAAACTGTCTCGAGATTGTAATTGTTGTAGTTAGTTGCAGCTGTATCAATACAGCCGTAAATAAACTCGTAACAACTTTCATCGTCTTCGTTGGCTAATGAATCAAAATTAAATGCCCAAGAATACATACAGCCTTTTACAGAATAAGTACAAAGAGTATCATTTAACACATTGGCTGTAGGGTCAAAATTTAAAGCAAAAGGATCTGTACACCCACTAAAATAACAGAGTGTCGAATCTAAAGCTAGACTATCAAAATTAAGAGCATTCTCAGAAACGCAACCTAAAACACAAGTTTTTACCGTATCCGTAAATTCACTTTCTAGAGTGTAATATTCTTGCGCATTTACATAGAAGAAATTTTGATTCCATCCATCACCATAAGAATCGTTTAATACGAGTGTGAAACGGTCTGATAGATCTAAACAAGCTGAATAAGGTGCACCACCTTCAGCTACCAAATCACCATAACAATCTGTTATGGACCAGGACACCTCTTCTTGATAAGCTCCGCCACCTACATGAATTAGCTTACCTGTTTCACAAGATATATTGCAATTAAACGCCGGATTGTCGTAGGCATATTCACAAGTAAAATCGTTAACAACCGCTGCTGAGTCATAATTACAGGCATATTCATCTATACAACCTAAAACAAGTTCTGAGGAACACCCTACGCTATGAGCAGAACTCAAGCCTTCGTCTATAGCATACGAGTCATTATTTATTTTGAGCACACTACTGCTGTTCTCTGAAGTGTCAAATAAGAAAATAGTGTAATTCTCAGGTAAAGAAATGGAGCTTGCAAAATAGGTTTCACTTGATGAAATCTCATCACCCTCACAATCTGTTATAATCCACTTAAAATTGGATAGATAGTCATTCCCTTCTACTTGAATTGAACTACATCCAATAAAAAAAGCTGTGTCTCTGCCATGAGTAATATTATATTCTTGTTCATTTATAAGCAAGGTATGAACATTCGAGCTGTCTCCACTATTTGAGCCGCCATTCGAGTTGTTATACATATTGGAATCGTCATACCAATTGTCGTCCATTAGAGAATCGCCATACCAGTTGTCGTCCATCAGAGAATCGCCATACCAGTTGTCGTCCATTAGTGAATCGCTGTTCCAGTTGTCGTCAAACGGCATATCATCATCCATGAGATTAGAGCCCGTAAAATACATGTTTATGGTATAATCTTCTGGAAGGCTAACACAGGTAGAAAATGGCACCTCACCTTCTACTACCAACTCACCACTACAATCCATTATACTCCAGAATATATCCTCTTGAGAAGAACCTCCACCAACATGAATTAGGTCGCCTGTATCGCAAGTTAAATTGCAATTAACCAATTCATCTTCTAATAAAAGCTCACAAGATCCGTCATCTACATTTGCATTAATATTAAAGTTACATGCATAAAAGTTTGTGCAACCTTCTACCTCTATTTCATCACATACTCCATTGTAATTTAAGTCGTTTGCACAAACACCGTCACAATCAGCAAATTCAGTTTGGAAATAACAAGAACCATCTTCAATTGACGCACTCTCATCAAAATTACAAGCCAAAGCATCGGTACAACCGATCGTTGGACAACCGAAATTTAGGGTAGAATCTGAACCAAATAAAAAAGTATAGCTTACCTCTTCAATAGTTAAATAGGCTCCATCCCAACCATCTCCGTAGCTATCCTGTAATACTATTTTATACGTTGCAGGTAAGTCCACGCACGATTCAAAGGGTGCTACCCCACTCTCTAAAGTTGTTGCTCCATCGCAGCTTATTATAGACCAAGAAACTTCGGACTGATATAGCCCCCCTGTAACGGTCAATTTCGAACTATCTATGCATTCTATTTGTGCATAAATCATAGCGGAGGTTAATAAAACAACAGCTTTTGTTACCCAAATTATATTTCGTTGAAAATTTTTCATAGCTTTAATATTTTACGATCATTTTCTTAGCACTTTGATTTCCCATCGTAAGTTCTACGAAGTATATTCCTTTGGTAAGCTCTTCTCCATCTATAGCTAAATGATGTAATCCTGCTTCTAAGTTTTTATGAGCAACTGTTTTAATCTTTCTACCAATTGCATCGAATAGCTCAATTTTAATAGCCGAATCGTTATCCAAAGTGAAGTTCACTTCGAAGAGTTCTTTAAATGGATTTGGATAAATTGAAATACCAAAATCATCCAGATGATCATTTTCATCTGCAATTGTAATAAGATAAGGAGCTTCGATCGTTCCAATCACATTATTGGACTTAAACATAACTTTATTATCGGTTTGGTATACCCTTTCTTTCTGAGCATCAAAATATTCAAAATGAATAGGAGCCTCATCATGTCCATTTACCGTTAAGAAATATAATGAGCGATCCTGATCAATAGAAGTAACTGAAATGTTACCCATACAGTTATCCGCAGAGAAGGCTCCTAAAACGTTAGCCAAATCAGGTTTGATGTAATCAAGATGATCAATTTGTGCAATTACACTCATAGAGTTTTCGTAAAGTCCAGCATCTACATTCCATATTTTTTCTTGGTATTGATTCCTATCCAAGCGGAAGGAACCTCCACTATACATTGAACTGTTAGGATAAACTAAAGTTCCTGCATTGGTAGATTTCATCATAAATCCTTCACCACTATTCATATTAGACAAAGTACCTAACCAACCTAATGATTCCGAAGCATACATACTAAATGCTGTTTTACTTTTAATCACATCACCAGATTCAGGATTTAAACTAGCAAGTAGATCATTAATCCCCATTGTTCTTTGCCCCAGATAGGATATCCAATTCCAACCTGGATTAATATCAATTGGAACAGAGTCTGTATGTACGGTTAGACCTTCATAAACAATAGTATCTGCTTGGTCTATATTAATCATATACATTTGAGAAATTGGGACTTCAGTCATCGAACCATACCAAGCTCCATCTGAATTTGACCCATAATACTCAGCATATTTAGTTTGACTTCTAAAAACCGAAACAGCTTGATTATCTAACTGTTTCATGATTGTAGGGATCTGAAGTACATTTGACAAATTATCCTGTTCTAATTGATTGTTCAGATTAAACGACACCCAATTCCAACCTTCATTTAACGGAATTTCTTGACGCAATACATTACTTGCTTTAAAATTGGTTAATTCATCAAAAGAACCAACTACGGCTCCCTCAATAAAATTGACACTGAGATTAGAGTCGGAGTTAACTCCAACTTGGCTTTGTATTTTACCCTCTGATGCATCCCAAAGTCTAAAACTAATTTGTTCGCCAGAAACTGAATTACTGTAAACGGTAAGGAATGCAAAATAAGCATCGTATCCGTCTATATAAACCAGTTCCGTTGTCCCTCTAATTTCTTGCCCTACATAGGCAAAAAGAAGGTCTTTTTCATCTCTAGATCTTATAGCGTCTACGCTCACTTTACCAATAAAATTCATTCCATATTGATACAAACTTGGGTCTAAATCAAATGAAGGTTGAAGTTCTTCAACCTCTAAGGACAAGTCCAATCGTTCTGCATATCCGTTATTACCCGTAAGCATAACATCTTGCTGATAATCACCAATAAAGAGGGCATCATTTACAAAAAACTCGATACTGGTATGTGAATTGGGATCTATAATACCTTCGCTCGGACTGGCTGTTAACCAGTTTGGAAGATTCGAAATTTCAAACTGTTCAACTGCGCCACCTTTATTAATGATGTCGGTTTCAAAAACCAAAGACTCCCCTAATAACTTTTCTTTTTTAATTTGAAACTCATCCCAAATCAGTTGATTTTTATCTACAAAAAAGGACCAAGAGACAGGATTAGAATTGTTGGCGTACAAGTCGGAAACATTTTCCATACTGACGTCTAAAATACAGGCTTCAATATTTTCAAAATCTTCTGTTAAACTCAATAAGGTTTGATCACCATTTGCGATTCTACTAAACTCTACTCCTTCGACAGGATTGTGCATTCTTATCAACGGTAAATCATCAGTGTAAGGCATTGTACCTTCTAAATCTAGCGAACCAGAACGGTCGTTAGTTTCAGCAGTTATAAGAGCTACTCCGGCAGCCATTTGATAGGCTTCAAATGGATAGTAAACATGCAGCCCAATCTCATCGCCATTTAAACGAATATTCTTGTACCGTTCTAATTGCGATAGAGTTCGCTTCATGTTCCACACTCTAAACTCGTCCAATAATCCTGAATAGTGATTTGAATATTCATAAAAAACAGAATTTCGGTAGGACTTGGCACCTAAGGTGAGTTGCGCCCCACCAAATCCGTTGGTTTGTTCTGAATTTAAAGTGGATTGCTCTTCCCCATCAACAAACAATGTTGTGTTGGCTTTTGAATTTTTAACCAATGCAACATGATGCCATTGGTTGTTTGCATAACTGTTATTGGAGCTCATTAAGGTGGTTGCACCATTAGTCAAACCATGCGAAACAATTAATTTACCTTGCATATTTAAACCAAACGACCATGCGTCTAGATTCCCTAGATTATTATCGGTATTGAACGATCCGTTTGAAAGAATTGTTTGGTTAACTTGAGCTGTTTTGAACCAAAACTCAAGGGTGAAATCATCCGTTTGGTTGTAAGCAACAGTTCCAAATTCTGCATTCAGAACGGATTGAGATGAGGAGAAATCCAAACCTTTTCCTTTTTGTGCAATGGCCCAATTCACATCCCCTATTAAATGTCTATTTCTAGCTAAATCTTGAGGACTACCTTTTAACTCATCCATAGGCCAATAGCCCAGTAAACCTGCTTCATTACCCGACAATCTGTTGAGTAAGTTCGCATAAATAGCATCCGTAGATTTGTGCGTACTCCATATTTTTAAATTGTGAATTGCACCTTGATAGGAAGCGCCAATACTTACAGGACCTTCTCCTTGATAATCTCTTGAGAAATCATGTATATCTTCTACATTAACAAGACTACCGTTTAGGATAAAAGACATTGTTTTAGAAGAATTATCAAACACAAATGCGACGTGATTCCAATCATTAAATACGATGCCACTTGAAGAGGTTATTTCCAAATCATCGGAACCCGTATAAGAAGCCTTAAGTTTTTTGTCTGAGGTAATTGATAAAGACAATTTCTCATCATAACCTTGTTCAAACAATACACCTTCTTGCGATGGGTTTACCCACATTTCTATAGTAAAAGATGAATTCTTAAGATTGAGCCCAACAGGAATCGATACTAAATCTTCGCTGTCTAACAAAAGATAAGCATCATGACGAACCGACGCAAAATTCTTAACGGTAGTAACAGAAATACGAGTATTGGGAGAATAGAACTTATTCTCATCAATAGTTTCAGACCAAGCCAAAGCGACCTCATCGTTAGGCTCTAAAATTCCATCTGCAGGACTTGGCGATCCAAAAGGCTCTGGCAACCTGGTATCTTTATATCCTGAAATAACTAAAGACTCCTCGGAGGCTATTTGACAATCTGTGTAGGCTCTCAAATCGTATCCGCCGTCTTCCCAGTTTTGGGTGTCAAATTCTATCAGTACTGAACCTCCAATGAGGGAGTCAAAACCGGTTTCTAGGGTTTCTCCTTCTTGATCTATTTTTTGAAATTTAACTATTTGTTGTGTTGCAAAAGCAGCAACAGGCTCATTAGACTTCTTGTACTGAAGGTAAATATTGTCTAAACTGTAGTAATTGTAATTGTAAGCGTCCAGTTCAAAACTCACAACATTGGTGTTTGTTCCATCTACTAGATTTTCGGACAACTTATTTATCACAAAATTATGGACAGGCTGAGCTATTGCTATGGGCGAACAACCTGCTAAGAACGAAACTGCAAACTTAACGGTGTCTGCAATATCTGGTGTATTTGAGGTTCCATAATTGTACTGACATGGTGAGCGTAAAATAATACTCAATCGATTGTCTTGGCCACCTTCAACATCCGAATTGTCAATATAACTCAGATGTTCTGGTCCTTTTTGTACCGTTAGTGTTTTAGTTATTGTTTGACCGTAAGGAACCATTACATCTCTGTATACAGATAAACCATCCATCAAAAGAATGGCACCGTGCGGATTCGAAGATTCATCTACCATTAAAGAGTAAACCATATCTTGCATTGCTGCAGAATTGTTCGTTAAAGAAAGTGAAAATACTGCTTGTTCCATTTCTGGCACATTAGAAAGTGTCTTAGGAAAAATATCTATTCCTGGAACCTCTCTCGGTTGAGTCGCATCGGCAAAAACGCCGTCCTGTTGACTAACAATAGCACCGTCAAAGTATAAAAAAGATTCCTCTCCCTCATGCGGGCACATTGTTTGACCACCACGCTTTCTAAAAATAGGACCAAAGCCCATATTAGATTGTTTTACATCAACAGATATAAAATCAGACTCATCATTATCACTTAAAACATAACCAACAGTTACCCCTTGTGACTCGGTATCCGAAACCTTCTTTTCAACTTCAAATGTGATGGGAATATTATTATTATAAGAGCCCCCAAATCCGTTTATCTTACCTCCAATCTCAAATGCTATATCTCCTTCAATAGTGTAATTGATTGTATGCGATACTACTTCTGTTTCTGTGCTGATTTGCGTATTTTGAATGGTATTACCTGCACTGAAGGATACGTTTTCATCTGGGCCAATTGGATCTTCAAAATAACCGGTCGCACTTTCAAAAACTGAAGCTGCGGCACCGTAAACCAATAGCGGAGAATTTACCACTAACTGAGCTGCAGATGAGTGTGTCTCTGAGCCTGCTGATTGACTAGATTCTGCGCCTCCACCTTGCTGCGTTACTTCAATAATACTCGACTTATCTTCTTCATTTAAGGCAACAGCATCTTCCCAAAGTCGTATTTGTTGATTAAAGAATGCTACTTTATCTTTTGGAACAGAATGGCTCATATTATCCACAAGTGTTGTAAGGGTTTCTATACCACCCGTAATTCCTGAATACTTATCAATTTGACCTGCTAAAAACTCTTCCTTAAAAGCATCTATACCTACCAATAAATTTTGGCCCCCCACAAATTCTGAAAGAACTTGCCAAAAGTCTGAGCTTGCAATATCATCTAAAGCTGACATTACATTCGATCCAACTTCGGCAGTGGAAGCTATTAGCTCCAAAGCCTCTAAACTCTCTTCAGTGAATCCCATAAAATCTCCATTAGCATCAACTGATTGTAGCATGTAATTGCTTACTAAGTCAACAAAACCATCTGGAATAAACTCATATAAATCAATATCATCTAGTGCATTAAAAGGCAACTCGTAAGGATCTAAATTATCCATTGCCTCGTGATAGTCGTAACATGGATTTAGATTGTTTTGACTATAATTTGGATGTTTTGTATTGTCAAAACATGGATTTGAATTGTCCATTAACTCATAAGCAGCCATCCCAAAATAAGTGTTTCGAATCCACTTTAAGGTAGGAATCAATGTGTGTACTATGTGGTTTTGATCATAAGCTGTTTTGGTCTCGAAACCTGTTGGAACAACATCTAAACCTACACTCGTTCCAAGGGTGTATGCTACAGGAGTATCTGAGTCTGCATTTTCTACATACAAAACAACTGCTCCACCATTTCCTAGAGCACTAGGATCTGAAGATTCTTCTCCTAGGCAAACAATACCTTGGTTAACACAAAAAGAGGTGTCAACAATCTCAAGGTATTTATTGGTACCGTAAAGTATATTGTAGTTTTTAGCAATAAACAAATCGCCGCCTGAACCTATATTGTATTCTTCAGCTGACGTTTGGTAGCCGACAGTATACGTATTTTCAATAATTGAGTTTTCAGTAGTGTCTATTAAAGACTCAAATTCTATATCAATTTGAGTATTCAAAATAATTTCTGTATTAATTACCGGTCCTCCAAAGGGTAAGGTAAAAGTTAATTCGGTTCCTAAATTAATATCTTTTTCAAGATGGTCGGACACGGCTTCACCTATTGAGGTAACCTCTACTTCCTGAATAAATGTAGTTCCAGACTCGATGTATGAGTAGGATTGATCTCCTGGAGGATCTCTTAAGATCATTTCCACAACTTCTGGTCCAGTTGAGAAAAAAGTAGTCCCTTCATCTGGTCTTGATCCAAAAACATAAAAATCTTGATTGGAATCCACAGATACAACTCCTTGAGAATAGGTAAATGTAAAACTTTGAGAGAAACTATTGTCGCCATTTAAACTCGTATTGACATTGAATGGTATAAAAGGCACTTCGATACTACTTGAGTTCACCTGGTAAGAATTTGACAAGACTCCATCATTTAATGTAATTGTTCCAGTCTCCACAGGAACTTGGTCAGTAGAGACTATTTGTCCGTCAGCAGCATATTTTTTATACACCTCTTCTACCTCACAAAAGAACGTGTAATTTTTATTTTTCTTAAAAATAGGCTTCCCAAATACATAGTCTAATTCTGCATTGGATTGTGCGACTAAATTAGGCACTAATTTATCTTCTCCATCTTCCCAAACTTCATCAACCTCATTCCATACTTGATTGATGATTTCCCAATTAAATTCTCCCAAATAAGGAAGTTCGATTGAGGAATCGTCTAATTCTGGATTCCATAAACCTGTATAGTATTTAACTAAAGGCTCTACCCTATAAATAAAGTTTTCCGAATGATCGAAACTAAAAGAATCTGAGGTCAATAAAACAATAGAGTCTCGAGTAATCTCATGGTTGATTCCGAACAAATGCGGATACTTAGTGAAATCATCTGGAATCGTCTGACCTAGAACGGCTCCATCTACCAAGTCGTCTTGCGTATATACTTTGTTATTGGAGTTTATATAAATAGAATTAGGGGAGTCGATTAACTGATAATAACGCAATAAAGTGGAATCTGCGATTACCTGAACCGAATCATTTGCAATGGAATCGAACACAACATTTTTACCAAAAACATTTAAAATCTCTCTATTGATAATGTTGTCGTAAAAGGCTTGATCGTAATTAAATTGAGCCCCTTTTGAGCTTAAATCAATTGTTGGAAATGGGTATGGCTGACCGCTGCCATTGTCTATATTAAAAAAGGTATTTGCTTTAGAGTGCGTATCTATTTTTAGCGTTTTACCACTCACTCCATTTGCTTTTAATTGGTATTGAATGGGTAATAGTTTGGCAACATACTCACCAGATAGCTCGTCTGTATTCAATAATACAGAATGAATTTCTGTTCCAACGTTTGACAAAACAAAAGCAGCTTCCCCAATATTATTGACAGACGCTAGCTTACCATAAACTTTAGTTGCTTGGGTGGTACCCCCACAAACTCTTCCAACCAGAGTTCTTACCGTGTTGTCGTAAAATAATAAATTTGGTTTGTTCTGCACAAAATTGTAAACAATCCTCGTTTCGGCATTTGCTGTATGCGCATCTAATTTAATGCTTGAATGATCGCCAGAATTCCATATTTGATTTACAAATGTATGCCCTTCTTTTTCTACAGATAATTGATGTCTTCCGATGGGTACTTTAACATTAAAAGCTCCATTTGCATTTGTATAAACTTGATTCCCATTGAGATCGTAAACAAGCTCACCATCAACCAATACAGAAGCCCCTTCAACGCCTACATCAGCAACGCTGTTTGTGCCATTTCTTGGAATGTAGCTATCGCATTCTACAAGGTAAATCGAATCATTTAAACCAAATTCTCCTTGATCAGAATCTTTACATAAAGAGTCTGTAGACTTATTAGGGTCGAGGTAAAAAACATTTCCACTAACATCAAAAGAAGATATATCGATGAAATTGTTAAAATTTTGCATTGAATTCCCATCGCCCAAATAGACGGTAAGAAATGGAGGATTAAACTCATGAACTGGGTCTAGTATAATATCATCAACCACTACAACATCTGTAGAAGGTGTAATTTTAATTAAACTACCAAGCCCACTAATTCGAATTCCTTTTAAATGGTATTGACCAATAGAATCAGTGTACGTGTAACATTTTTGAGCTAACGGAAATACATCGCCTGATTGAGCAGTAGCGTCTAATACAAGGTGATTGTTGTTCCCAAGACCAAATTCATTTTTAGAGTAATCGAATAATCCGGCTACACCTTGAGGCTCATCACAATGATAATAAGCCATTAGTCCCTCTGCTCTGGCAGATAAATATTTACCATCATATTGACTTGGTATGGATTTCCATAAACTCAATTCATCGATGAATAAGCCCTTATCACCTCCAATAGTAATTAATGAAAGGTTTGATAAACCAGAATGAGTAGCTGTGTGATTGCCATCTACATAAATTTGAGTTGAATCGTTTTGAAAAAACTGTACGAAGACATAATGCCATTGATTAAAATTATAGGCAGAGTCAGTATTTGTTTCTAAATTGAAATTATTAGCAATGGAAATTATGCTACAATCTTCACTTTGTTTTTTAACCCAAAGTCCAATACCGTAGTTGATATTGGAATTTGAAAACAAGGAACTGTCTAGATCAAACGAATTACGAATTAACTTAGACTTATTCTTTTGATTGTCTACCTGACTGCTTACTTTAACTCCAGAAACGGGTTGAGAATCTTCGTAAGAAGAGGTTCCTAAAACTTGCCCCTCAATGTAACGAAAACCTACTTCCACATTGGACTGTAGCGATTGACTCGTATTTTCATTATTTGAAGTATCTGTTTCACAAGGAACATAACATAGAATTTGGTAGTTATAAAATTCATTCGCATTGGTATAAAGATCTGTAAAATGATGTACCGAGTTACTTACCTCACCAATTAATTCCCATTGAGAAACTTCTCCTAAAAGATTATACGATGCTCTTTGGATTTTAAAACTTTCAATTACCGCATTTTTATTATTGCTCCATTCGATTTCAACTCTGTTGTCATAAGACCCTTTAGATACCTCTAATTTTTTTTCTGTTGTAAAAATATCTTGCGTATTAGGCGTGATAGAGATGTCTGTACTTCCTGAAATCTTAGATCTTTTTGGAGTCACGCTCGGACCATTGTTGTCAGAGCAATTTTGTATTTTAATGCTAAAATTGTAATTATTACAAGTGGTGAACTCATCTATTAAATAAGAATATTTAGTATTTGTATTATTAGGCTCAGTAATAAGATCATCGATGTCTACATTGGTATTAAATCCAGATTCTCCATTAAAAATTAAAAGTTTATCAAATGTATGATTATTGCTTAACTCCCAGGACAATTGTATTTCTTGATCGCTAGTCTCAGTACTTTCGAAGTTTTCAATTGAACTAAAATTAGACAATAAGTTACCTCGGGTAGTTTCCCCATAAGTTGTATTTGTTATGGTCCGATTAACAACTCCATTTTGGCTAGAAAGATTAGCTTGGGTGTAAACAAAATAGTCGTATCCCTCATCTATTTCAATTAGATTACTCGTTTCATCATAAGTATCTGTATAAAAAACACCTGTATTTGAAGGAAGACTAATTGTTGTCAGTAAATCTTGTTCCGCATTAAAAGATGATTTCTTTCGTTTAACAACAAATTTGTAATTGGTCAATTTAAAGCCATTAGACAAATTCGTTGTTCCGGAGGCTCCTGGCGTAAAACCAGCGTATGTTAATTTTATTTCATTACATAAATCAGATGAAGACCCAAAGCCCGATATTTGGGGCAGTTCTGAACAGTGTACTGAAGAAGAATTGATTGAGACGGATGTAGCACTAGCATGTGCTTCATAGTCATCATTATCCGGAATATACTCAGCTATCAATGTATACCTATACAATCCTGAGGGAATTAAATCATAATCAATATATTCTCGTGAGATAAATGTATACCCTTCAATAGCTTCAGAACTATTGTCAATGTAAATGGTATAATCATTGTCTGAATTGATCGTTTGCTCATAAATCTTTTGATTATCTACCCAAACACCGTTTACTCGTTCTTCTCTAAAAAGTTTATATCTAATATTTGAATCCGGAATTTCAGTATTTCCTTTTTCCCAAGTAATTTTAATCCCAAAATTGTTTTCGGATTGAACAACTAGGCTAGAAGGGGGACGTATGTTATTACTTTTTAAATTATCCGCAGTGATCGTAACACATTCAATACCGGATAAGGTGAATTTAAAAAACTGAATTCGAATGTCTCTTTCAACTCCTGGACCCGAGAGGAAAAGAAAATCAGTTAAATCTTGAACATCCCAAGATGCTGTATTATCAAAAGTACCCTCATCCATTTCGAATTGAGAACTTTCAGCATCAAGGACAACCCATTGGCCGTTTATTCTTTCTTGTATTCTCCACAACCTTCTCTTTTCAGGTTTGTTTCCATCTTGAGTTGAAGTACCTGAGAAGTTACTGTAAGATCCTTTATTGTTTCCTAGCCACATTTTGTTATCATCTGCATGTGCAGTGACATTTTTCACATACGGAGCATTTGGATTATTAAGTTCAGGCAAATAAGTGGGTAAAACGGACGTTATTCCGGCCGCTATGGGATCGGTGAAATTATTTCGATTATGCCCCCAATCAAATGTGTAAGACCCCTTTATTCTAAGCGTTAACTGTTTATTTTGCAATTCGTAAGGAATTACCCAATGGATTTTCAAGAAATTATTATCGCCACTAGACCACCTACCAACGTCACCTAGCTGTCCTTTTACACCGGTAGGTTCTGAGTTAATGGTTTCGTCTGAATTAAGGTATGGATAAATATAAAAATTGGTTCCAGCCACATTTTGTACAATATAATTTGAACTAGCTCCTGCATAACTTCGATTTATTTTTGCTAATTTTTTCCAACTTTGATTATCTTCTGAAAATTCTAGCCAAACTTCATTTATATACTCATGATCTTGACCTTGTACGTTTTTGGCGAGAATATCAATGCTAGCAACAGAATGATCTTGATTAAAAGTTACTTGTTGTAAAAGAGAACCAGCACTCGGAATATCATCTGCATATACTTTTGGAACAGTAAAAAATTGGGCAAATACGACAGGTAAACACAATAAAATATTTCTCATACTTGGGGGGTGTAAATTCTTAAATTCAATACACAAATATAAACTTTATAAATTAAGTTATAGGATGGGTTTAATCTTGTGTTAAACTATTATTTGATTAACTATTCGCCCTTTTGACACCCTCTAAAATTAAAGCGATATCTGGCAAAAAAACAAAGTGATTCTAACAAAAGAGAACGTAAATATTAGTATTCAATAAAATTAATGTATTTGTTTGATTTCAAGCAAACTTAGCTCTTTACGATCATGAAGTTGAGCGTCAAAAAACCCCCGTTTGGGTGGCTTTTATTTTGTTATTGTTTCTCTAGTAACGAATTACCTTCTCTACAGTACCATCGTTATAAATCTCAAACAACATTCCTCCCTCAAATTGATCTTCATCCATATTTATTTCTTGTCCTAATAGATTCACTAAACGTACAAGAGTTCTGTTTGAACTATTCATGATGGTATTGTCTGTTACAATAGAAGAGGCAATACTTATTGTATTTGCTTGATAAGAAGAGGAACCTTTACGCCACTTGTCTATCGAAAAACTTTGTGTTGTATTGGTATTCCATAGCTTAAAGTTTACTTCTTCCGATACAGACAAGCCTTCTTTCGCTGAAGTTAATGCATCATCTCCCCATACACACAAAACAGTTACTGGTTTGGTATATACTCCAGACCCAACTATTTTTCCTTTACGATCAAACACAGCTATTTCAGATCCATTTACTGGGGCTTTATCCCAAGCAGCCTCTTCTATAACTAGAGTCATGTTATTATCTGTTGGTGTTTTTTCTATAAAATGATATAAATTCTTCTGTGTTACTCCTACAGATCCAAATCTATACGTTTGGTTATTTGGCAAGTAGTTTAATACATCATCATTAAACATCTTTAATTGATATCCTCTACCTGAAATCAGGTTCCCTATGCCATTAAAACTCCATTCAGGTAAATAAGCATTTCCAATATAATCCTTTACAATTACTAAGTTTCCCGATTCATTAATCTCTGAGAATACTGAGGCAGCATTAGCGGGCTCATCTCTTAAATACCCAATTATATTCCAACCAGAAGTGAGTGTTATTGGATGACTCTCAGGGAAAGCGTAATCACCGGAGACCTGTAAGGAGACTTCTGCCCCTGTTTTAATCTGGTATCCTTGACCTACTTCAAGTAACCCAATTCCATTAAAGTTCCATTCTGTTATATAAGCAGAACCATTAAAATCTTTAACGATGCGTATATCATCAACTATTGGAGCCAATACAGATGCCAAATCCATATTTTCAGCTATTATATAGGTAGAAAACATCGACCAGCCCATTGGGATGTTAATAATCTGTTCCGATGGGCCAAAAAACTCAGCTTGCACAGCACCAATAAAAGAAACCCCATTATTGGTAAATACTTCAGGTCCATTTGTAAAAACTGGACTTGCTGCAAACACTTCACAACTTAAAGAATCCCAAATTTGAAACACCAATTCTTGACCTGGGGTAAGGCCGTCTATAGCGGCAGAAGCAGCAGCATCTCCCATTACCTGAATTTGAGAAGTCCCTGATGTAATTTGAGTGTAACCGGCACACAGTAATTCTCCATTGCCGTTTTCATAAAACACGCCTAATAGAGCTCCTTCGGTTAAGGAATCCCCATTAATATCTAGCCATGGTCCCGATACAAAAATAGCGTGGTTCTGCTCCGTAACAATCACCTCCCATCCAGACTCGCAAGAACCTGGATCGTTCGGGAAATTAGGACTTCCATTGAGATTAATGCAAGCCCAATTTTCTGGCAAGGCATTGTCTAAATCTGGTGAACGTAATTCTAATGTATAACCTGAGGCATCAGCACAGCTTGACCAAGGAGCTAAAGATTGGTAGTCTACCTCATCTTGCAAGGTTCCATTTGGGTCATACAACCTAACAGCATCAGAGCCTCCGAAGCCGTAATTTAATTCACCTACATAGGGAATATCTGGTAAAAAAGAGCTGAAATTCGTTTCATTTTTAACAAGCACAAGGAAGCCTTCCCCTTCAATTTGGGTGCCATCAGGAATTGCAAAAACATGCGTGTCGTCGTCGTCTTTCAGTTCCCAATTAGTGAGGTCTATTGCCGCTGAATTTGGGTTGTAGAGTTCAATCCAGTCATCGGTGTCAAATGTGTCAATAGATTTGTAATTTATCTCGTTAATTACAAGAGGAATTGTTGTTTCAGTGGGGGTGAAATTGGGAACAACTTCAAAAGATTCCGTAAGCAATACTTCAATGGTTTCGTTGTTGGAAAATAGATCACCACTCCAATGCGAAAATTCGTAGCCAAACTGCGTAATTGCTGTTAGCTTTACAGGGACTGTTTCAAAATAATCTCCAGTCCATGTAGGCTCTTGAATATTTATATTTTCATTTACCGCTACATAACCTTCATTGAGGTTGAGGTTTGTAATGGTAAGCGGATGAAAGTTTGGAAGATTAAATTGCTCCTTGATGTGTTCTTTAACGATAGCATGCCTGTTAAGTCCAAAACTTTTCATGTTGGCAATGTAATAATCAACATGAGCGGAGATGTCTGTTATTTCATAACCTACCGTTGGGTCGTCTTTCCAACGCGTGAAATGCGCAGGCACTTCAGATTCGATTGTTGCATAAATTTGATCGATATGATTGAGTAAGTTAGCTGGTAAAAACCGGGTATTTAACTCGTCAGCATAGCGGTTAATAAATTGATTTCTAAAGCCAATATTTGTGGTCATTTTTCTAAACAATAAAGTAGACCAAGGTGGATTTGGCCATCCAGGACCATCTGGGTTTAGCGCAAAACTAAGCGTGTTTTCGTAGTAGTTTGAAATGTTCCAGAACGGTCCAAAACCAAAATCAGTATCGTACATAACCCAACGCCATTTGGTGTCTGGATGTTTCCAAAATTTAATATTGTTTCCGGGCCAATCGGTGTTGTTTATATATATATTGGTTGCCTGGTAAAGCGCATAATTTTTAAGATCAACTCTTTCTTCTACAAATTCAAAATTAGAATCATCCGTTAAATCTGTATTTTCAATATACTCAATCAGCTCGATGTATTCTTCATTGTCTCCTTCTATAACTTCAGCATTAAAAGTCAAAAGTGAAATACGCTCAGCATCAACATTGTGTTTAGAGGCTAACATATGTTCGTTGATCTTTTCACGCATATTGTACATTCCCCAATAATCTCCATTGATGTAAGTTGCAACAGGATTGTACTCTTGAAAATCCAATTCCGAACCTCGCATTAAGCTCGTGAGCATGATATCCTTCATATTGGATCTTAACCAATCTTGACCAGAATTTCTAATGGTAAAAGATTCGAAATCGTTGTACGTTAATTGGTCAAAAAAGGAATGTTCAAATTTTGAATCTCCGTATTTACCCCTTGCAAAAAAGGAAAGAGAACGTTGACCATTTTGACCTCTACTCCAGCCTCCAAAAATCTTAACTCCTGCATTAAACTCAACAAACGCATCACTGTTATTTTCATAAAATGAAAAGTGAATGGGGCGCTCCCAGTCTTCCCAAAAATTTGCACCAAAATAAGGCATGGATTCATCATAAGTTCCTTCGGGGCCAGCTACATAAATACCAAAATCATCGTCAAAAAAATCAAACGGATCAACACTCAATAGCATTACATCTATATCGTGATTCGAATTAAAAATATAGGACTCCGTTACAACCGGTGAAGGGAGGTAATCCGGTGAATAGATTTGAGCTCTAACACTCGTATTAGTTGACAGCTGAAGAGGAGCTGTATAGATTTGTGACAGAGAATTTGGAGAACTTCCATCTGTTGTATAATGAATTAGTTGCGACACACTGTTTCCTGAAAGAGAAAGACTCAAAGGAGCGTCTTTCACCCCACCGATTTCAGAAAAAACAAGCTCATTTTGAACAGTTCCTAGGAATTCTTCACCCGAATTTTGCGAACCTGGGGTCGTTTGAATAAAGCTAACTACATTTCCAGATGAACTAGAAACCCCTATCGATGCATCGGGTGGCAATCCTTCAACAACCAATTGATCTACAACGATTCCTGTATCATTTGAAAGGCTTAGTGTTTCAGAATTTGTTGAAATTTTAAAATTTGTATGAAAAGCATTGTTGCCGTTTAAGTTTAAAATTTCTGGCGGTGCAACACCCGAGTTGTTGGCGGATGCAAAAGTGGCGGATAAAAATGGGATGATTGTAAAATCTGATGACCATTGGCTTATGTTGTGTGCCTGAATAGCTAAAATATTTTCTCCTTCGGTTAAAATCGAACTGAAATCGGCTATCGTAAAGCGATCGGGAGAGCCTCCACTATACATTTGAGCTTCATGATCTTGATTTGTGGAGGCATTATAAGAGGGCGGCACACCATTGATATTGGCACGTGCTACTTCAACTCCATTGATGTAAGCCACAAAAGCATCGTCGTAATCAATATCTAAAATTAAAGACATGACATCTGCAGCGTTGTTGAGGTTAAACTTTTTTCGCAGATATACAGCTACGGTTCCATTGGGAATTAGAGTAGCATCATCGCCATCTGCATAACCAAAACCAGAGGAGCCATTGGCCCATGTCGAATCGTTAAAATTTAAATTGGTCCAGTTTGAGTTTGGTTCCGAGCTTGGAATCAAATAATTGTACAAATCACCTTGATTGACCAGGGTTCTTATTGTAGTTATTTGAGTGCGGTCTTTAGCTGAAGCCCACAAGAGCAAATAATCATTCGGAGGAATCGTTACGTTAGGAAAACTCCATTTTAATAAATCAGTCTCATCATCAGAAATAGTCCAATTTTCAAGATTCACATGTTGAGATCCATAATTGTAAAGTTCTATCCAATCTGGCGTATCGCCATCTTCGTCAATGTAAAAAGAATTAGACGAAACAGCTTCATTGATTCTAACCGTTTGAGCAGTTACAGAAAAGCAAAAACACAAGAGTAGTATGGAAAGTATATTTTTCATAGAGGAGGTTTCAAGTTCTGTTGTATTAATATACCAAATATAGAAACTTTAGATTTGAAATTTTCTTGAGGAGTCTTTAATATTTAGATGGGTTTTTAAAAAGTTAATGCCATACCCAATAATAATCTTATTTGATTTTGTTGGCAAATTGTTTTATTCTTTAATAAGTCGAATTAGCGTCTCTTCATTTCCCGCCTCTACCATCAAAAAGTAAACTCCAGCTGGTTCGTTTAAATTTAGATTCAATACTTGACTCTCATTGTATGTATTCGATTGGATTATCTTTCCACTCAAATCACTAACAATAACGCTAACCTTACGGTAAGATTCTCCCATGTCAATCAAACAATATCCATTGGTTGGATTGGGGGAGATTTTAATATTAGAATTAGACCTTTCTACTAAACTTAATGCACTTGGTATTACTTTAATTTTCAAACCTACGGGCCTATGGTCGGAAATATTTGAGTCGTACTCAGCTAAGCCTCCAACTAAAAAGTCATCAATCTTTATTGTTTTAATTACTGAATTGGGATGGTGAAATTCGGTAAAGAGTTCATTTGTAATTAAAATATGATCAAGATGAGAAGGCCAACTCGGGTACGACCATTCTGAAGGTGGTTGTGTTGCTATACTCATGTCGGCAAATTCATAATTTATTGAATCATTAATAAACATTTGATACACATTATTTAGGGGAGCGTCGGTAATAATGTCGTTCAAATCTCCAATCACAATTACCCTAGATGAATTGAAGTTTTCATCAATGTATTGTTTCAAAAGTGTGTTGGCTTCATAGCGTCTAGCCTCTTCATCATTGGAGTTTCCAACGTCCAACAAACCGTCACCACAGCATTTGAAATGATTGTTAATAATTACAAATTCTTCCCCATTAAATATAAGCTCAACTACTAAAGGAGATCTTGGAAAAGCATTCCAAAAAGAAGAGGTGTCGTAAATCTTGTAAATAGACTGGATACTAACGCTACTGGTTTTATAAACGTAGGCAAGCCCACCAAACCAACCGTCAGCTATAAAAAGCTCATATCCGGGTAAATTGTCAATCATCTGTCTACACAAGGTGGTGTCATCTACTTCCTGCAAACCAATCAAGTCCACGTCCAGGGATTCAATTATTTTACTCACCGAATCAACCGTTATGGATCC
>Ga0209533_1000792_pt1 | contig 30107 bp, 43 predicted proteins | sample COG_04_FD_184748 | JGI IMG/M metagenome (GOLD analysis project Ga0209533, IMG submission 184748) | Pelagic Microbial community sample from North Sea - COGITO 998_met_04 (SPAdes) (version 2) | ecosystem: Environmental > Aquatic > Marine > Neritic zone/Coastal water | place: Helgoland, sampling...
AGAAAGCGAAGCGTCCGTAAAAGAAGCGTCCGTAAAAGAAGCGTCCGTAAAAGAAGCGTCCGTAAAAGAAGCGTCCGTAAAAGAAGCGTCCGTAAAAGTCGTAAGCGAAAGCGAAGTGTCCGTAAGCGAAGCGTCCGTAAAAGTCGTAAGCGAAGTGCCCGTAAGCGAAGTGCCCGTAAAAAAAGTAAAAGAAAAATTATTATAGAAAAAAATAATGATTTATAATATTATAATGAATAATATCAATGGATTAAATATTGAATTTGAAGTAGAAAAAATGGTGTTAGATAATGTTAATATGTATTTATTTAAAGCTATAATAATAGGTCCAGATGATTACGAATATAAAGAAGGATGGGAAAGACAACAACTAGTTCGTCATAAAGCTGATATAAGAATTACATACCCTTATCCTATAAATGATGAACGTAATCCCAAAAAAATAGAAAAATATAAGAATGAAAATATATTAAATATTGATGGATTTTATGTTCGTAAACAAATTGGAGAAGACTCAACTAAATTAAAGGGATTAGGATACTTATTATTTTGTTATGCAATGAATTATATGTTAAGTGTTGGAAAACCTACCGTAGTTCTTTTAGATGCTTCGGGAGGAGTTTGTAATAATTCAGAAAAATGGGCCAAGGAAAACAATATACAAAATTCTGATATAGGAAATTTTTATAATAAATTAAGTGATATTTATAAAACGATTATTCCTATAGAAAATAAAGATTATTTAATAACATTAATGTGTGTTGCAGAATCTAATTCTAAATTAGTAAAATATTATAAAAAACTCGGATTTAAAGAAACTAATTTAAATGAAGACCCACTTTCAGTTCTTATGGAATCAGATATTGATACATTGTTAAAGAATTGTAATATTTAATATTTTAATCTAGTTCAAATAAATTTAAGGAAATGTAAACATATATCATATAATGAGTTCTGAGATGGCATCACAAGAATTAAAAAATCTTAATATTGGTAACGGGGAATATTTTGGCCCAGATGATGAACTTCCAGAAGATGTAAAGCTTCAATGTGTTACTAACGCAAGAAAAAATTTAAATGATTCGGGAGGGTATGATCGAGTACTTAATTTAGAGAAGGATGACGTAGACCTAAGAGAACCTGGTCAGGAGATTGCACTAATAAGTTTTGTTGGTCCGTACACTTCCCTAAAAGCTAAATACAAAGATCTTTACTTCAATGTTAGAGGTGCTTGTGAATCTGTAGATGATACTAGATCAAGATTAACTGAAATTCAAAAGATTACTAAGAAATATGATGTTTATACTTTTGAAATGTATACTTGGATTGCTATTCCACCCAATCCAGAATTTATGGACAGTAATGATGCTCATGAGGATTACTTGAACAAATTGATTATAAGCCACAAACTTAAACTAGAGGTTGATAAAGAGATGTATGAAGCTCGTAAAAGACTAATGGGTAATAACCCAGACCTTAATGTACATTCCGAAGGAATGGTAGAGATTGAAGACAGCAAAGAAACCGAAGATTCGGAAAATAAGGATGTAGAAACAGTTACAGAGGTTGAGATTTCAAAACCCGAAACAATTACTAAAATAGATTCAGAATCTTTTGCAACACATAATTGCGTTAAAGAACAAAAGTTTGAGAGTAAAGAGAAGTTAGATGAATGTAAATCAGAAGGACAAGAATGGGCAGTAATTAGTATTGTTGGAAACAATGAACTAGGACATGCATTAAAGATTAAGGGTTTCTATGAAAAAGAAGAAGATGCTAGAACAAAGACTAAGGAACTAAGTGAAATTGACCCTACTTATAATAATTATGTAGTAGAAACTTATCGTTGGTTGAATGCCGATATTAGTCCTGACGATATAGAAGACCAAGTATATGACAACGAAGAACTAAATTCTATGAATCAAGAACATAAAAAAGGAAAGAATAAAGCAATGAAACATCTGAAACAGAACCCTCCCGAATCAACACCAGCTCCTATGATTACGGCAACTACGTCATTAGATGATATGGAAAATGCCCCAGTAATTATTCGTGGAAAAGCAGAAGATAAAATTATTTAAAATAAAATTATTTAAAATAAATATATTTAATATATTAAATGAAAAGTAAAGTTCGGAAAAGTAAAGTTCGGAAAAGTAAAGTTCAGAGAAAAAGTACAAGAAAAAGTACAAGAAAAAGTGCAAAAAAAAGTGCAAAAAAAAGTACAAGAAAATTTGGTGGAAGACCATCAGGAAGAGGAGGAAGAGGAAGAGATAGTAATTACTTAGGTAATACAGAGGATAGTAGATCATCCCGTTATCTAAAATGTCCTTATTGTGGTGCTGAATACACATCCTCTAAAGATTTAATAAAATTGGGTACAGGAACATTATGGACAACAAGAAGTAGAAGATTATATGGGTGCTATAGTTGTAAAAAAATATTAGGGATTTCTAGTAAAGAATCGAATTAGAAGATTATAGACACAGTCAATCAATGTATCTTTCCTATTTTAGAGAACGGGTCTGGAATATTTATAATAATTAATTAATTATAGCAAAGCTAATTAATTAATGATTCTAAATTATATGGTTTAAATTGTGTAAATTAAAACACTCTCTGTCCCGACGGTCCGCCACCACCTCCCTGCATTTGTTGTACTTCCTGATTTCTCTGTTGAGTAATTGCGTCCATGTTTACGGCAGCAGTACTATTTGAACTTCTCTGATCTAACTCTTGTTTGTGTTGTGATTCGGACTGACTTGAATCAATTCCTTCCGAACCATTCTGAGCACCCAAGAAACTAAAAGACTCTGTACCACTTGGACCAGAACCACTTCCCTCCAAGTAAGAAAATCCGTCTGCCTCGAACCCACCACTGTTAGTATAAGTAGGACTTTCCTGAATCTCTCCGAAATTAGTTACAAAATCAAAACAATCATTACCCATTTTAATCTGCCCCTCTACAAGAATTGCAGGGACCTTGGTTAATCCAGGTGGTAGTTTTGGGGTATTCTCTACTGCTACAACCTGAACAACTTTTGCTAGAGCTTCTTTTGACTGAATCTGTTGTACAAGTTCTCTACTGTGTTGGCATGATTGACTTATAAAAAGATAGATTGGCTGAGGCTCTGGTTGTTCTTGATCTCCCATTATTAATACTTAGATATATAATTTCCTTATTAAAAAGACGCACAACAATTGTGTTAAAATCATTAAATTAAAATAAAAATATTACTTAATTATAAATGGAACCCCAAGAAGGAATCTGTATTGCACTGATTACGGCTATTTTAGCAATTTGTTATTTTTCTCCAAATTATACAGAATGTTTCGGTAATATTTTTGAATCTGTATCGACAGTAGAGACTATGCAAAATCAAAAATTTCCAGGCCCACAGAATGAATTGAATCAACAAAGCTTACAGGCTGGGTTTCCATTCTATAACCAAAAAGCATTGGATGCTGGAATGCAGAACGGAACCAGAGATGCTAGTATAAGAAACTATGACGGAAGTATTGCTAATGGTTACCAACCAAGTATTATTCGACCTAATGATTATACCGGGTATAAGAAACATGCTGATGACGGTACTGCATGTTCTTGGCCTTGTTATTCAGGGAGTAAACACCAAAATTGGTGTAATGAAGAGAATGCAATTAAATATTATGCCATGAGACCCTTGGTAACACCAAAAAATTACAATGAATTATTGATGAATCTATTCAATCATATTGTTGTTCCTGGCAACACTGTTTCCAAAATACTTGATTCTAAGTTAGTACCTAAAATGTTTTGTTCTGATGGTAACCCATTCGATGATATCGATGAGAAAAGAAAAATTATGAAATGGCTAATGGAAAAAATTGCTGTAGGTGTTAACCAAATTCCCAAGATGAAAAAGAATAGTAGTTGGGGTAATGAACAATTTCATCACACTGATTCTGAAATGTATGCATTTACTACAGATAATGGCAAGGGAAGTGTATTCAAATTGGTATTTAATTTGTACAATCCCTTAAGATCCACTTCAACTATGGTAGAAACGGTAGTAATAAGCCCTAATGACAAGGGGTATGTATTAGCTAAAATGAATTTTGTTAACAAAGGCGAATGGGACACAACAAACCCAAATCTTCCAGAAGCCATGAGAGGATATAATCTAGGAAAGAGTAATGGTGATCTTGTTGTCGATATGAATAGTCCTGGTCTTCCCAACTCTTCCTTGTTAAAATGGAATTATGGAAATACCTTGAATATTCAAGAATTTAATGAATTTGGATTTTATGAAAATGGCAAAAATGTTGAAATTTCCGGAGGTGTTCCCGAATCTCTCAAAGCTGCTATTGCCAAACACAATGGTCATATGTTACTTGGTTGTGCAACACCCGGGTTTACAGGTATTAGTTCGGAAACTGACAAGGTTGTTAGAAATAATGGTGTACCCAAAATGGTTAAGAACAACCCAAGCCTTATTTACAAGAAAGCAAATTTTGGAGGACCAACACCATTATACATTTAATCCAACAAAGATTGAATAGGGACTATTCCCTTACTCTTCATAATTTTATTAATCCTAATGTCCTTAATAGTTTGAACAAACTCTAACTCATATTTATTCATTTTATAATTAAGTTTAGTTTCACTAATTATTTGATTCTTAGTACATTTACAAAAGCCATTTTTATTAAAAATTAAATTACAATTTTGACATTTAGGAGGGAAACTATAAGCATTCTTAATTATATTAAAACCTCTCATAGCCCAAGGAATTGTTTCCAGATCGGGATTAAAATCTCTAATAATGATGTCATGTTTTCTTCCTTGTCTATCTCTAAAACGTGTATAACATTCCAATGGGTTGTTAAATAATGCGTAGTTGAATGGGGGAGCAAAATTTTGCATCCATTCAGACCTTTCTTCGGCAGTCATTTAAGAATATAATATATTTTTATGTTTAAATGGTTTATTGTATTAATGATTGTGTATCTTATGATAACAAAAAAGCAATAATCTTATTCGTTAACAAAATAAATAAAAAATGTACAATTTATATTCCTAGTATGCCTTCTAGAATTTTGAAATACAAGATAGTAAATCCTCGTCAATTAAAAAAAATAGAACCTTTTGAATATAGACAATACGAACATTATACATACTATTATTCCAAAAATGAAGTAGAAGATAAATTGGCCACAAGAACAATAAAATTTTTACAATTGTTGTTGGAATATGAAAGTTTAAATGAAACAATAATTAATAATGATAACCAATTGGATATTCACGACAGAGAAGTGTTGGTAGATAAAATACACAAAGAAATAGTAGAATCTATTATGTACAGAAAAGATTATGAATTCTTGGAAGGAAAATTTATAGAACCAAATATGGAAATAGTTGAAACAACATTATTAGATATAGTGTTTACATTTATTCACATACCAGAAGAACTAAGAATAAAAATATTTAAAATGATATTGGATTATGGTGTTTGTGGAACAGATTCAATACCTCCTCGCAGATCTTACAAATATGGTATTAATTTATTTACAGGTGTTATAAAAACATTTAAACACAGTTTTAATCTAAAAAAGGTATTGAAAATGGTTATTGATTATGGGAATGATATAGAAACATCTTTTTGGAATTTGGATAAGATGTATATAGACAAAATAGTTTCAAAAGATTTAAGAGATGACTTGATTATAACATTTTTAGACAAAAGAACAGAATGTATTATATGTAATGATTCATTGATATCATATAAAGTAAATTGTTGTGTAACAGCTGATAGTTCAAACACATTGTGTATGGGTTGTCATACACGGTTATATAACGATTATTCTAAATGTCCTTTTTGTAGAGGATATTTGGGTAACTTGGTGAGTCCCAAACTTCAAAGGAATTATGAGACTATTATGGAACCGGTTTAAGAATTTATTATGTTAATATTATAAGAAGGCAAAGCCAATATGCAAGAATATATTCTAACAGGTATCTCAATAGTCGGAGGGTTGTATATCTTACACCAATTTAAAAATAAAAAGAAAGAAGGTGAAAAATACTATATTAGATATGTGGACCCAGACGATGAATTTAAACCTCTTAAAAACCATGATTTGTATAAATCAAAGGTTAGTAAATTTGAGGATGCTAAAGGCATTAATTCAAAAATCCCAGCTGACGATGGAACAGTTCTAAAACATTTGAGTAACCCAGATATAAACAAAAACATGGATTATATGATCAAAACAAAAGAATGTGTTGGGTTTGTAGGTATTGGCACAGATCACGCAACAACTTTTCACCTACTAATTATCCCCCGAAACCGTAACATTCGTTGGTACAAGGATTTAACCTTTAGCGACATTGATCTATTGGAACATATGAAATATGTGGGTGAATGTTGGGTTGAAAAGAACAAAAGATATTTGGATTCTATGTGTAATGATCAAAGCGACGGTAAACAACTCCAATTTGGTTTTCACCTTCGTCCCAACATTGGGTATCTAACTATGCACATGTTGGTTGGTCCCAACAGCATCGAAGCAGACAAATACGTCGATAACTGGATTTCGTATGATAAGGTTCTATCAACTCTTAAAGGGGTTTAAGGAATCAACACATTAGAATAATGTGAAGGGAACGAACAGCAATCAATGATTATAAGTTCCCTGTCCCGAGTCCTGTTAGGGCTCATGCAGCAATTTACCCTAATAAATCTATAGATTTTTATTCTCCTTTAGCTCAGTTGGTTAGAGCGTCCGACTGTTAATCGGGATGTCACAGGTTCGATTCCTGTAAGGAGAGATGGTTTAGCACACCAAAAAGTGTTTTAAGTATTGTATAAACTCTTGTAGTGAAACGGTTTATCACCAGGCTCTTATGCAAAAAATGTAAAGCCTTATTCCGGGTTCGATTCCCGGCAGGAGTACATACAATACTTAAAAACTTAAAGATTTAGAATTAACTTCGTTTATTCCACTCAGTTTTTTTAAAAAGACTAAGTGGTGTAAAAACCCCCTATGCTAGGGTTACAAGCAGGGTCCTAGTGACGCAGTGGATAGCGTGTCCGACTTCTAATCTTATTATGTAAGATAGGTATCGGAAAGCCGTGGGTTCGAATCCTACCTGGGATAAAGACGGTTCTATGAACCCAAAATAATACTAAAATCAGTATTATTCTGGGAATATAGTATTCTAGTCCTAGTATGACTCTAAACTAATTACTTTGTGTAGCTCAGCTTGGTAGAGCAGTGGACTGTAAAGTGAACGTTAGTAAACGTCACACAAGTATCCATTTGTCACTGGTTCAAATCCGGTCACGAAGAAAAGCGAAAGCTTTCATTAAAAAGTTAATCTATTTTGCTTTTTCGTGAAGGCTTATATATTTAATTAAAGTTTAAAAAATACCGTCTTGGTAGAGTGGCCTAATACGTCGCACTTAAGCATTTAGGTTTGTTGTAAGCAAATACTTATGTAATGCGATCTCGAAAGAGGCGCAGGTTCGAACCCTGCAGGCGGTACTTTGTAAACTTTTATTAATTTAAGGACAAGAGACTATATTATAAATAGAAAAAGATGAATAAAACTCCTCTTGAAGATATTTTAGTTAAAAATAATAAATATGGTTCTGCAGTACTTAAGCATAGACTTATTGAAGAATTGTATTGGGAATACAAATGTCTTTGGTGTGGAATAGGACCAGAATGGAATGGAAAACCTTTAACTCTCCAATTAGATCATATTAATGGAGATCATTATGATAATCGTATTGAAAATTTAAGAATCTTATGTCCTAATTGTCATACTCAAACTAAAACTTGGGGTATGAACAATACTAAATTTAGACATTTTAATAAGAAAAAAGAAAAATTTGATGATGTTATAGAAATACCTAATTGGTTTTTTAAAGAAATAACTTCTAAATATAAATATAAAGAATTTAAATGTGATATTTGTAAAATTGGAAAAACTTCCAGAAAAAGTAGAAGAAAAAATTTTGATGGTTATGTTTGTTTTAATTGTAATATAAAACATAAAAGAACTAAACCATTACCTAAAAAAAGAATTAAGAAAAAAGAAAAATTTGATGATGTTATAACTATTCCTGAATGGTTTTTTAGAGAACCAACTTCTAAAGAGAAACATATATGTGATATCTGTAAGATTAATACAACTTGGAAAAAATCCAAATCATTTGATGGTTATCGTTGTAAAGAATGTTGTTTATTACAAAGTAGAAAAGTTAAAAATCGTCCTTCTAAAGAAGAACTAATAAAATTAGTAGAACAATTTAGTTATGTTCATGTAGGTAGGATGTTTGGTGTTTCGGATAATTCTATTCGTAAATGGATTAAATAATAAATTTCTTCGGAAGCTAGCTTAATTGGGAAAGCGTTTGTGGTAACATAAAAATTATTGGTTCGAATCCAATGCTTCCAAAAAAATTAATTTCTCCCGTTTCGTCATACTTAAATTTTATTAACTTAAGAATGTTATTTATTACAATTAAAAAAAAAGAGAAATTTGTTGTAATCGAAAGAGGCGCAGGTTCGAACCCTGCAGGCGGTACTTTTTAAATATTTATTAACTTAAAATATTTATATTGGTAAATGAAAGATTTGAGTGCTAAGGATAATGTGGGTATGTCTTATTGGGTTATATCTGTTTCGTTATTAGCAGTTAGTATATTTTTATTATTTCAGTCAATAGGGATGGAACAGGATAAAAAGACTTCTACTTTGATAGCTGCTTCTGTAACAATAATTGCAGCTACACACTATTTTTATATGAGAGATTATTGGATTAAAAATAAGAAAAATCCTATAGTTTTTAGATACATAGATTGGATAATAACAGTTCCTTTGCAACTAATAGAATTATATTATATACTTAATACAGATTTAGGTTCTGATATAGTTAAGCCCGAAATAGCTTTTAAATTGTTTATTCCTGGTGTTTTAATGATAGTATTTGGTTTTCTTGCTGAAACTGGAATTATGAATAGGAATTTAGGGGGTGTAATATCTATGGTGTTCTGGATTTATATTTTATATGAAATATTTTTTGGTTCTATTAAAGATTTAATAGACAAAAGTTCCCAAAAAGCAAAAGATTCTTTAAATATTCTTAAATGGATTATATTTGTAGGGTGGTCCTTGTATCCTATTGGATTCTATATCAAAGATCAAAATGTTATGAATGGTTTATACAATATGGGAGATTTTGTAAATAAAATTTTGTTTGTATTGGTCGTATTTAATTATAATCAAAGTTAAATGCCTTTAGCATTATTGACACAGTCAATCTTAAAAAAGATTTAAAGATAATAATATGTTTATATTTAAAAGAAAAGAGATGCCTAAAAACAAATTTGGGGGTAACAAGGCGAAGAAGGGTAAGAATTATATATCCGAAAAAGATTTTATAGTTAAGGAACCAGACCAGGAATATGCTAAGGTTGTAAAGGTATTGGGTAGTTGTAATTTTGAACTAATGTGTGAAGATGGTGCTACTAGGATGGGTCATGCTCGTGGTAAGATGCGAAAGAAGATTTGGATTAATGAAAATGATACAGTGTTGGTGGGATTGAGAGACTTTCAGGATAACAAGTGTGACATTATCCACAAATATTCAGAAGATGAAGTTAAAAGATTGAATAATATAAACGAAGTTAAGTCAGAGGTTGTAAAACAAGAAGTGTGTTCCTTTGAATTTGATGAAATTTAAATTTCGAAGAAATTATTTGCGATTAAAACCTGTAAATAAATAATTTATTCTTATAAAATGTGTACTCTTATGTTACCACAAGGTAATGATACTCTTACGTTACAGTACAGTTTTTATAACAATTTTGATATAGTACCAACGTTGGCTCAACAAGCAGAAGCATTAGAGAAGTTACAGCAACGTATTTGGATATTCCAAAAAGACTGTGAATCTAAGATTGATAAGATTGATAAGATTGATAAGATTGATAAAACTAATAAAAAGAACCGAAAACGCAAGAGAGAAACAAATAAAAAGAACCGAAAACGCAAGAGAGAAACAAATAACAAAAGATTAAAAAATGCAAGACGCCGCTTTATTAGATAGCTTTAATTTTATTTTGTTTACTTAAAGCTAAATCGTACCCAGTTTCTGCTAAAATTTTTTCAGTATTTACAAAAGGAAATATGTTTATTAAAGCACCTGATAAAGAATGACCCCAATAAGCACTCCTAACACCATTTAAATTACCCAAAAGTTTTATTATATTTTTAACGTAAATGTTTACATCTACAGAAAACATTGTAGATTCTAATTCATCGCGAGTATTCTCAGTTAATACTGCACCAGGTGTTATTATTAAGAAATCTATTAACGGATATTTATGTTTAATTTCATCATAAACTGATTTTGCTTGATAAAATCCAAATGCATTAGACGCTTCATAACATGCTAAATAAGGAACTGTTACATGATTAGACACTGAAAAAAGATCCGTAGGAAAATAACATTGTGCGGTTATATTTAATATTGCTGAACCTAAACCCATTTTATTCCTTTTAGAAAAATTTTTTATTGCTAATTGTATCAATCTCGACTGTACGAGAGTTCCTACAGAAATAGTCTTTTTTATCTCTTCTAATGGCATGTCTTCATATACTGTCCAACCAGTCCTATATCCCACATTATTTATTAACACTGTAAAATCTAACCCTAATTTTTCTATTGTGGATTCTATATCATTAAAAAAATCTTTCTCGAATGATTGGGAAAAATCTTTCTCTAATAATATAATCCTATTTTTATCAAAATCTTTAGAAACATCGTTAATCCTTTTAGTTCCAATTAAAAATAAATTAAAGCCCCTATTATAGAATTCTATAGCAAACCTTTTCCCCATACCACCACTAGCACCTGTTATCAAAACCCAAGGATTTTTACTTTTTTCAGATGAATACAGTTCTTTAATTTTATTTTCACACATTATGAAGTACTGATAAACAAACGGACATATACGCCATACAAAAATTTTAATCAATATTAATATTGATAAAGTTACCAATAATAAAAGCGTAAAAGACATATTTTTATATTCCATTTTTATAATAATATATATTTTAATTCTAATGTTTACCATTCCCATGGTATATCTGTATTTGATCTAATAGCCCCTTCTTCATGCATAACTATAGGAGGGTCAAATGAATATGCTTTTATTTTTCCATCCATACACATAATTCTTATACCTGTACTATCAAAATACATATTAACATCCGTCAAAACTTCTTTTAATGCTTCACTTAATGTTCTTATAGTTCCAGCAGACACAGTACTCAAATAAACATCATATTTTTCGCAATTAACTATGGTCTTTTCCATTTTCTCAATATATATCTTTTATTACTGTATAAAAAACGCATTTTAACTTTAAATTATTTTAACTTTTTACTTCTCTTTTTACTTCTCTTTTTACTTCGCTTTTTACTTCGCTTTTTACTTCGCTTTTTACTTCGCTTTTTACTTCGCTTTTTACGATTTTTTCCGAATTTTTTAGGGCTCTTACCTTTATTATTTTCCTCTAGTAATTTTGTGTATATTTTTTCTTTTATTTTTTCTTTTAATTCTTGTATGTCATTCTGGTATTCAGGAAGTTTTATATACCCCGATTTCATAGCATCTAAATTATTATTCATATTATAATAATTATCTAATATTTTTCGACATTTTTCTACTGAGTTTTCTTCTATATATTGTTCAATTTTTTTCTTGTAATCATTTATAATATTAGACTTCAATTCATCTATTTTTTTAATGTCCTCATAATACCCATCATATTTTTCTAAAAATTTTCTAATGAAATTTAAACTCACCTCCGACTCAGGTTTAATTAAATAATTATAAAAATCTCCAATATTATCTAGTTTTTTTATATTCACCGGATTACTAGGTCCTCCAAATTTTAAAGTTTTCATTTATAATAACCAAATATTTTTTTTTAAAAATTTTTAAAAGGTCATTTAAACTCACCAAATTTTCTGGATTATTTCGTAGATTTTCTACCTCGCCAGTTTGTATCATATAAATAAATCACCAGGTTTTCCAAATATTTTTTTTAAACATTTTCATACATTTCTTTCCATCTTGATGGAATAGCTATATTGATAAAGTTACCAATAATAAAAGCGTAAAATACATATTTTTATATTCCATTTTTATAATAATATATATTTTAATTCTAATGTTTACCATTCCCATGGTATATCTGTATTTGATCTAATAGCCCCTTCTTCATGCATAACTATAGGAGGGTCAAATGAATATGCTTTTATTTTTCCATCCAATACTGCCTCTTTTATAAGAGTATCTATATGTTCTCCTACATTATTGTTTAAAAGTTTTAATAATTTTTTTGCTCCTTTTAAAGAATATGCATAACACCAAGTTCCACCAGGTTCGTCAGCAACAGATATATTTTTATTAATTTCTTCGCACCCATCATCACAAGGATACCGGAGGTCATTTTTATAACGTACATAATATTCCATATCCATAAAAGGGGCAACAGTACTCATATTATTATTATATTTACTTTTATCCCAACTAATACCTTTATTACCACAAAGATTTCCACAACCTAAATAAAGTAAATCCCAATCTTTTGGTAAACTTTTTATTCCTTCATTAAACTTTTTAGAAAAATCCTTATTTAATTCTATATCATCCTCACAAATTAACATATGTTTCCATTTATTTTTTACTTGATTTCTTAAAAGAACGACAGTTCCTATAGTTAAAGATGATGCGGGAATTAATACTTTTAAAGCTTGGTCAGGATTATCACCTATTACTACATCATAAGCCATTTCAAATGACTTTTTTTTATCTAAACAAGCCTGTTTACCTTCATTTTTACACCTTCCGTCTATAGCAACAAATCTTTCAACATTTATTTTTCTATTTTTGAATTGTTTTTGAACCTTTTTCCATTTATTTTCGTTACTATAAAGATTTATTACAAAGATTTTATTAAAAAATTTATTTACTGGTGAAATTTTTTTAACAGATTTTTTTCTAGATCTTCTAGATTTATTCATTATAATAAATATAAATATATTTTATTTAAAGTAAAAAGATTAAATTAATTTATCAGTAAAGAGTTTAGTTCATCGTATTCAGATTTAGTAATTAACTTTTCTTTCAACATCCTATTTAAATCTGTATGATTTACATGACTAACAAATGTATCTCTCTCTACTAGATCAAGTGCATTAAGTCTTAATACTCTGTCTGTCATAACTTTTTTATAATAACCAAGTGCTATTTTAACTTTTTCCTTCATTCTGTTAAAATACCAATTTGTTTTTATTTTATAAATTAAACCCAACGACCATTATCAAACATAAACTTTTTTACAGTTTTTTTAATTTTGGGAGTTTCATAATTATTCTGAAAATGATTTTCAAATGCAATAGACTTGTTCAGTTCATTCTCTTTAACAACCCCTAAAATCTCCATCAACTTGTTATAATAATCTAAATTCTCCTGACTATTTGTCATCAAACTCCCGCAAGAATAACAGATAAAAATAATATCGTCACGATCAGCACTTTTGTCAAGATAATAAAATCCTTTATTTTCACGTTCACAACACCCACAATAATTAGAATTACTAATCATGTTTGTGGAATCCGATTGTCCCGGCCCATGGGACCGGATTTCCGGAGGAAATATAGGGTTTTCGTAATCCGATTGTCTTTCAACCTTAACAAGATCTACTTTGTTGTCTTCTTGATCAGAAAATATTGAAAAAACATTCATAGGAAAATTACTCATTTTATATATTATTAATTTATATCTTTAAAATCTTTGTTAATCTAAAAAAATAATCCAGTATTTTTATATAATTGTTTTAATTCATTACAATAATTATTAAAAGATTGTGTACTTCTAAATTCATACAATTCATCTAAAATGTATAACAATACAATTTTAGTTTGATCTATTTGTTCATCAGTATCAAACACAACTCCTTCAAAAATATAATCAAAATTTGTATCTATTTGATTTGGTAAATTTTTTTTAGTTTGTTCGTCAATTAATATAAAAGCACGAACAATATTATCTACTGTAATTTGTCTATAATCTTTTATACCCATATTATTAATTTTCAAATAAAATTCTCTTAAATATGTTCCTAATAATTCAGCTTTTTGTATATATTGTATTAAATTTTTTTCATTTATTATTCTAGGACTAGATAAAGTTAACTGAGTACTATCACTCCTAGTACTACTTTTAGGAGTAAATCCTGGCGGAGTTGCCACTTTTCCAAGATTTGTATCTATTATTAATGGGGGGTTTCCTCTTCTATTTTGAAGATTATTTTGGAGTTTATTAAATCTGTCGTCCCTACCTTCAATTATTCTAGCACGCCTTCCATGATATGTTCCTCTTCTTGGTGCATTTTTTGAAGGTGGTGTAGGGGTTATAGTTCCAAAGAGTAATCTTTTTTGGTCATGATTTAAATAGTTTCTTTTTCCTCGTTTATTATAATATATTCCTCCTTTACTTCCAAAATATAATTTCATTAATTAATACAAAGATTTTAATATTTAACAAACCTCATCTAAAAAATTTTCTATTTCTTCTTCTATTCTCCATATTGGATCATTATCGTCTATCATAGAATAAATTATGTCATCTAACTCTGTTCTATCTATTGATAATAAAGTATCTATTAACATATAACTATCTTGTCCCATGTTTTTATAAATATTCTTTCTTAGATCTAACTGTTTTTCTAATTCTTCTATCTGTTCGTCTGTTGCTAATCTATCATAAATATAATGCAATGGAACTGGTTGGTTCTTCATATCTGGTGTATATTCATATTTGAATTTGCGTTTCTTAATAACATTAGAATCCGAAGGATGCGTACAGGAACGTTTCCTTTTCAATAAAGACATTTAATCAATACAAACAATATAAAATCATAGAATTAACACAATTATTTGCAAAGCAAATTAGTATAAAGAAACAATTGGTTATATAATTATGTGGGGGTTTGCAGCACATATAAAGAGGACTTTATTTTATTGTCCGGGTCATTAATTAAGGCCAGAGAGATTTCCTGTTCTATTTTAGAGTTCAATGATATGCGGTACGTGTCATTGAAGGGATCAATTCGTACGCAAGTAATAAGGCCCCCAGTAATAATCACTACGTGATAATGTAAATATTGTATATATACATTCCAATTTAATTGGATCTGTATAAATACTTTAATTAAAATATATTGTTATATTAACAATGTCCGTAAACCCTTTTGATACTCGCACAACACCTAGCTTTGGAAACTTTACCACTTTTATACCACTATTTCTAATATTGGTTGTATTTATTGGAGTTGCAAATTCCTTTGAAATGAATGGGGAACAATCCAATACCAAAAACATCCAAATAATTGTTCCTGACAATCAGAGATTTAAACAATTACAAATACCTGATAATGGAATAGTTAGATTGATTAAGGGTAAAATTAAAGTAACACACCACTCTATTAAGGAAGATTCAGTTATTATGGTTAATAGAAAAAATATTGAAGGTAAACCAGGATTTCATCTATTGATTAGTATTGAACCTAATGAATCATTTACAATCAAGTCAGTTGATGATGAAGGGACTGTTGAAACGGAAGATTACGGAGAAGTGTTTTTTAAGATTTATTAAAGAAATTTTTAGGTTAATTAATTTAAACAAATAATGTATTTATATATTATAATAAAATGAATCTTCTTAGTTACGTAAGTTCTTGGGTGTATACCCCAACACCAGATGTATACAAGGTCAAATTTACTGAAAATGTAGTTCCTGAAATTGAGAAATACGAAACAAACAAACGGTTTAAAAAACTAGTTCAGCAGGTTAAAAATACATCTACTCGTCAAAAAAGTATTGAAATTATGGAAGGTGTGAAAACAGAACTTTTATCGGTTCCTAAAAAAACTTACGTTGTAATAGAGACTGATAGAAATCTATTTGGGAAAATTACTACCCCTAGAATTTCATCTAAAATGGTTTTTAAAGATCTAAGATATTATAATAAATTTAGTGTTAACCAGAAACAACTATTTTTGGCGAAAAAACCACGGCGTTCTATCAACCAACCAAAACCCACTAATAAATTTAAACAAATTTAAATTCCAGAAATTTACCAAATAGTAAACCCCTTGTATCTACCATCTTGACTGTACAAACTCTTTCTAAAATTATTTATTCCTACACAAAAATAATAAAGTATTAATACTTTCCAAAACCTCCAATAAACTATTCCAGATATAACTAGATTAGGATATTTATAAATTGTAATATTTAAAGGATACTTTAATCCTATAAAAAACGGAACAATTTCTAAATAATTTAATACACCATTGTTTTTTTGCTTTTTCTGAACGAAATTTGGTAACTCCATTTGCAAATGATCTTAATTATAACAAAATCATTTGTTTAAATTATTTTCTATTAAAATATCTAACCGGTAACAAAATCCACCCGAATAAGAAATTTAGAATAAAATTAAGTGCTCTATTCCAGGTTGGGTTTTTAGTTATTTTCATTAATTTTTTATTACCCACGAATGCTATTGCCAATCCAATAAGAACACCCAATGTCCCCCCAATATAAGGAATTGGACTATCTATGACAATTTTACCAAATTTTTCAATCTTTTTCTTTTTAATCAAACCTCTGTTAGTTCTTTTTTTTACTATTTCGAGTAATTCTTGTTTCGTAAATTTACGAACTTTTTTAGCCATTTGATATAATAAATGTTTTATTTCGGCCAAATTTAATATTTAAAACGTTTTTTGAATATTAAATGAAACGTACTTTACGAAACAGAGATACAATCAAAAAACCAGTCAAATATACACCAAAAATTGATAAAGAAGAGTTAAGAGATGATTTGTCGGTAGATGAAGATTGGGGAGATGACACCAAATATTCCCTTATTGATAAAATTATTACTAAAAAACAAAACGATGGATACACTGGTAAAAACGAAAAATATAAATTTAATGATTTTATAGTCAAAGATACAGACTCGGTTTCTGTAGACACCGACATTGAAGACGAATGTTCATTGACTAGTGTGTCAGATAGTGACAGTGACTACGATAAGACAGAAGTAATAAATGATCGTAAACTACGTTCTAATATTAGAAAACCATTTAAGTTTCAAGACGAAGACAACATTTCATTAATAAAAAAAGCAAAAATTATTGAATATTAAGTTTACATTTAGCACACCCTTTGGTAATATAGTTTAAATGCATACAATCTCCACAATACCAAAATTTACACTTTTCACAATACTTTCCAAATGAATCATCTATCTCTTGTTTAGTCATTCTGGCCATCTCTTCATTATACTTTGGCAATCTACGATACATTCCATGACACACACAACAATTTATAGCCCCAACCTGGAATTTAAAGTTTCTTAATTCAAAATCAGAATCCATCTTAACACAAGGCATTTAATATATAAACAAATTTATTTATTAAATACTTTTAAAATATTTTCATTAGGTAAGTCTGGATGGAGTCGTATAAAGATCAAGCAATAAATTCTATAGACAATTGTTTAACAAAGAATGAACAATATTTAAATGATGATGATATAGATTCGTATGCATCGTTAATGGATCTAACAGATTCTTTAAACCCAGATGACCCGAAAGCAAAACAATTACATAGATTAATTTATTATTTATGTTCTAATTATGTTTTAGATACAGTAGACATAAGATATATTCGAAACCTAATAGAATTAGATCTAAGTAATACAGAATTCGAGTGGGCTGGTAATATTATTCACACGTTTCATAAATATGTAAAACCAAGTTTAAATTCTTGTTCGTTTAAAATAGATCCACAAGCAATGAAAGATTTAAAATTTATTATCCTAGATACAAAATTTACCAATAATTTAAAGTCTGAAAAAGAATTTTTACAAAGGTTGGGTCACAAATTAAAGGATATTTGTATACAAGTTAAAGTAGGTATAATTCCTTCTGACATCCCAAACAGAATAGATCAAGACTTTATCGAAACAACTATCCAAAATAGTAACAAACGTTTATTTGATAGTTTAATTGATTCGGTTAGAATCCGGTCTATTTCTAAAAAAGACGAAAGTGATATCAAAAGGTTTATGGTTGGATATATTAATTCCAATCCTCCAAATCTAATAAATATACTAAAATTATTGATTTCTAAATTAAATCAATTATCTGAAAGAAGAGTTGAACTTCCACACGATTTCCCAATATTAGTAGATACATTATTAATTAATTTAGACACAAACCAATACGATTCACAAATTAACGAATTTTTTGATGAACTAAACCAATTAATTGATTATGAAAGAATTCCTAGACACTTGTCTTCTGCAAGAGAAGTAAGACAAGGATTCAAAGATTTTAACTTAATAGACAACGAAATAGAAAGAGATATGAGCGGAAACACTCGAAGAATTAGAACTATTAAAAAAATAGAAGCAGTTCCTAGAGGAATAAGACCTAAACTAACGGGTGGGTATGATGTTCCTGTATTATTTCAAGATGAACTAAGATCAGGAAGTAATGTGGGATTAGGTGGGAAAGTTTATAAAGCTAAACACGGAGGAGATAGGTTATTAGTTCGTACTAGATCAGGAGAAGATTTAAGTTGGACTGGACATTTCCATCCTTTTGTTGTGGATGAATATGATGGTGAAGATGAATATTTTGAATGTGGTATGGGTTGTAATAACAACAGAAGAGTTGGAACAAATGAAAAGATAAGGGATTCGTGTATAGTTCAACAAGAAAGAAGATTAGTTTCGGGTCAAAGTAATCAAGTGTTACAGGAAAGTATTAACCGGTGTTCTAATATTATAGAATCTCAGTTAAATCCGCGACGAAGGTCAAGGCAAACAGAAGAAGGTAGAAGAGATAGAAAAAGAAGAAGAAAGTTTGGTAAACGTTCAAGAAAGAAACAGTTAACCTAATTTGTTTAAACTTTTAATTAGTTTGTACTTCCACAGTCATTTCATTTTTATTAGTATTACCTGTTTGGTGTAATTTTGTGAGTGTTCTATACATTTTTAATGTTTCTGCTTTATCTATTTTTACACCATTTCCAAGTACAAAGTTATTATTTTTATACATTAATGACATAGTATCATCATCATTAAAAACTATACTATATTGTATTTTATTTTCTGCATTTGGATTACTATTTATTGGATCTGGATTACCAACCCTATAATCCCATGTCTGATACTGAAAGGAGCTCGGCAATACCTTTTGCATCTTTTTAGCATTGTCGAGTACGCTGTCAACCACCACCGTGGCTCCGTCGAGGTGAAAAAGTGGAAGCTGGTTCGTCTCAAGGCTTGGTGAGACATAGATTCTGACTATGTCTTCGTTTGAGTTGCCACGACCTTCAAATGGAACCGAAGGAACAAAATCATACAGTGTATCATTAGAAATTTTATAAAATATATATATTTCAGGATACATAGGACCATTATCAACTACAGTTTTATAACCAATTTTTAAATTATCTGAATCTCTATTTTTCCATACTAGTCCTATAGAATTATCATAAGTTAAAGTCTTAAAATCAATAGAAATATTAATTCTATCTATATCTCCTATTCTACTCATATCAAGATGATTAGTAATTACACCATTGAGTATAGGGGGTTTTGTTGGTTCAGGTACAGGTGCAGATGTAGAAGGTTCAGGTTCAGATGTAGCAGGTGCTGTTGGTGCTCTTGTTGATATAGGTGTTTTTTCACGAAACTGAGATATAATTAGAATTGCGGTACCAACTACGGCAGCAAACGCTCCTAAATATAATAAGGCTTTTATTATTTTTTTTTGTGTTTTTGGATTCAATAAGGCTTCTTTTTTTTTGTGTGTTTTTGAATTCATTTATGATTAATGGTTATTATTTTAATTTAAAAAATTTGGATTGATTATATGAAAGGTGAAGTAAATGAACCTATTGAATTGGTATTACTAACCCACCAATTAAATATACCAAAAGAAATAGCAAACTTGGTTGTTAAGTTCGCTATACCAATTATGTACTGCTCAAAATGTGGTGTAATTATTCAAAAAGATTACAGAAGAACTAAAAACTTAGGATGGGCTACAGACTTTAGTAATACAGAAGGAACAGTAAAATGTCTAAAATGTTTACCAAATCTACAAGAATTATATAGAAATAAAAAACTAAGTAATAAGTAATATATTATGTTAGATACTAATTCAATTATATTGATATTCGTTGTCTTAGCATTACTATCAATTGTTGTTGGGTGTATGTGCAAAACAGAATATTTTGCAAAATATACAGAAAATCAAGAATTAAAACGAAAGGTCCCTACATCTGCTATAAAATTAGTAGCAAACCCAAAATTGTTAAAACAGAGTCACAACCCAAATGTTACCGATATAATCGCAAAAGAAATCTATCTTGATATAAATGAACCAAGTCCAGAAGTATATGCACATGCTGAAAAGTTTCACCGAGCATTCATGGATAACGAAACCGAACGATTTACCGAGCTAAAAAAACTATATTCTGAACTCGGAGATCCAGACGTCTTGGTTATTTCATTCTTTTGTAAAAAGTATTTTAAATTCTTTAAAAATTGGGTTTTGTCGTGTGAAAAGGCTGGAATAAAAGTTCGAGACAAGGTTATAACATTTGCTTTGGACAGTGAAGCCAAGAAATTGGCTAATGATTTTGGGTTTAAGTCTTATGAGTTAGACTCACGATACGAAAAGGCTGGAGGTAGTGTTAAATTTGGAGATAAGGAATTTGCTGCTAGTATGTTTTATAAAAATGCTCTAATTTACGATATGTTGCGGATTATTCCAGATTCCAAGTATCTTTTATTTCAGGATTCTGATTTGATATGGTTTCGGGACCCTATTCCATATTTGACTGAAGAGTCTAAAACCAAAGGGTTTGATATGCAGATAATGTACGATGGACCCAATTATAATTACAAAAATATTTATGCCAACTCGGGTTTTATATTTCTAAAATCAAATGATGTTACTCGTGCTGTGTTTGAAACAGCGTTAAGAAATTCGGCATTCATATTCGCTAGTGGAAGTCACCAAATTCCATTAGAAAAGATATTTGAACACTTTATATTACATAATATATTTGATATGCGCGTACTTCCTGAAACTGAATTCCTTAATGGACATCTTTTCAAATTTAACGATTCAATTGACCCTAAAGTCCCAAAGGATTGGAAGAGTAGTAGCTATTGTCTCCACTACAGTTGGAGTGCAAGCGAAGAAGAAAAATTTGAAAAAATAAATCAACTAGGTTTAAACTTTATAGATGTATAAATAACCTTGTTCTACTCTTTTTTTATTTATTAACATCAATAACGTAGTTTTGGGGATATTGTTTATTTTAGCAGCTTCCCTTACACTATTATATGTTGAAACAACTTTTAAAGTTTTTGAACATATTTTATAAGTTTTTAAACCCTTTTTGTCTCTACCGTTATCATATGCGTGTTGTACATTCATACTTTGAGTAACCCATTCTAAATTACTTGCTCTGTTATTTTTACTATCTCCATCTTTGTGATTTGCAATAGAATAATTGTTTGGGTTTGGAATAAATAATTCTGCTACTAATTTGTGAACACAGTGTAATTTTTTATTAAACGAAATTCGTTTATAAGCATTTGATGTAGATTGTATTTTTAATCTATTTTTTAAATCCTTTACTCTACCCATATTAGAAATATAATTAGTTTTGTCGTTTTTAGTAATAGGTTTCCATATTTCATTATCTAAATTTACTACTTGTTCATATTGCCAATTAAATTCTTTGTATAATTTTTTATTCTTAATAGCTTTACCCAAGTCTGATTTTCTACCATTTACTGTTTCTGCTGCTAATTTTAAATTACCAAATTGTTCTAAAAGATTATTATCTTGATCAAATTTTAATATAACAAAACTGTTTTTATAACTTCTATTAACATTAGTTGATTGGATTGATTTGTTAACCCATCTTAAATTTTCCAAACTATTATCATGTTTAATTCTATTTATGTGGTCTACTGTATCACTTGGGTTTTCTGATTCACCAACAAAAGTTAACATAACTGCTCTATGAATTAACAATCCTTTTCTTTCGTCGTTATCATTTTTAACAAATACTACAACATACCCATGACCCTTGTTAGGTTTCAAACTTAATTCAAATTTTGTTTCCTTATTCCTTAGTTTACCCGTCTTGCTAATCTCATACTTTGAATAATTCGGGATTACTTTCCAAAATTCCATCGTTATACTTATGGTTGGACCATTATCTTTAAATAGGTTAAAAAATAGATAAAATATCTTTGTATTAAAAAATGACACCAGACACTAGTTTATTAATTCTAATTAGTTTTTGTCTGATATTATATTTTATACCTAATGTTTTGGATTTCTTTAATTTTGAATCTACCAAGACTAAGAGTTACGATTTAACCAAAAAAATTAATAATAAAAACAGAGAATTTATCAAAACATTGGTTAAACTAGAAACCGAAATTCCCAACGAAGAGAATAACCGCGAACTGTTTGACAAGTATTATAAAGGTGTTGATTCAACATATGATTTAATGGATAACCAAATACCAGGAATAGAACCCAACCCAACTAAAGCCTTGTACTATCTTGATCTTGTTATTAAAGGTAAAGATGGTAAAAACGATGATGTACTACAATTGGCGGAAATATACCACCAAGGAATGCACAAACTTAAACCAGATTTGGACAAGGCTTTAAAAATATACACAGATATATTAAATAATGTTGGTGAAACGTTGGTTAGGGATAAAGCTTATGAAGGGATAACCGACATTAATAAGATAAAGGCTTTAAAATGGTTAAATCTTCCAAAAGATCATGATCCTAATAGACCCGATAATTTAAACGTTCAGGTACAACAAGCAGATATAGAAAGATTAATAGGTGTAAACGCAGAATTAATAAATGAACCAGAAATAATAGAAATATTAAATGACGAAACATTCGATATTAATATGGCAATACAATTGAACAATGAAGCTAATCGTGTTAGGACAGACAAACCCAAAAGAGGAACTAAGGTTTATAACGACACACAAAACACACATGATTCACAAGTGTTGTCAACAATCCGACATAGTCTTGATAATCTAAAATCTACAACCAAATTGGATATTTCAGAAGCAGAAACGTTATACCAAATAAAAAAGTTTTTAAACACTAAACCAAAAAGTCATAAATTTAATGACGCTATTAAATCCCTTAATAAGATTGAAAGTACTACACATACGTTGAGTAATTCAGGGATGAGGGAAACCGAAGGACTCCAATTAGTTTGGAACAGAATTCACGACCCAATGCATGACGAAAACAGAGAAAATTTAAAAAATACGTTGTTCAATGAACTAAGCGAAATGCAAATTCATGGAGCAAATGTATGTTCTACTGGCAGGTTTGATAGGATAATAGATACACTTAATGTTGTAGATCCTGCTGTTAATATTAGACCTACACATGCAATTAACGAAGAGATGTTGAACAAGTCAGCACTGATACGTACACAATTATTGGAAAACCAGGACAACAAAGACGATTTAGAACGTGGTACGGCTACAAACCAAACACAATTTGATACTGACCTAAAAGCCGAAATTATTAATACACTAACACATGATTATGTTGATACAAAAATATTAACACCTAAACAGTTCAAAAATGAATTAGATAAATGGATTGATCATATTTAAAGCTTTTTCAAAGCCAGATCGAAGATCTGATTTCATAGAAATTTAAACCGCATTACATCTTCTTCTTCTATTCCATTTGCATTCGCAATCCCCTCCTAATCTTTTATTAAGTTTGCATTCACATTTACCACGGATTGGTTTACATTCTAATGCACAATCAATAGTGGGCGACGGAGTAGGTTTAGGGGTTGGTGGTGCAATATTACATTCTTTGTTTTTCCATATACAATCGCAATCAGAATTTGTTACACAACTGTTTTCATTTTTTTGAGCTTTACAAATATCTATACAAGGAGTGGTGGGAGACGGAGTTGGGGTAGGATTTATATTTTCTACCTGAAGTAATAAATTATCCGTATTTGTAGGCATGGATTTAATTTTACCCTGAACGGCAAGTTTTCTCAATGCATCCACTGCATCCTGTTGTTTGCAATTATTAGATTTAAATAACATAGCTAAAGCTCCCGATACATGAGGACACGCCATACTAGTACCACTTAATGTTTTGTAAGATCTATTATCTTTGTTACTTGCTCCTAAAATATAAGATCCTGGTGCAAATATATCTACACATTTACCATGATTGGAAAAATAAGATCTACCGTCGGAAGAAGTTGTAGACCCTACAGTAATTGCTTTTTCTGCACTTGCAGGACTCTTAAAACAAGCATCTCCATTATTATTCCCGGCAGCCACAACAACATTAACCCCTTGTCTTACGGCAGCGTTTACTGCATTATTTATAGCAGTAGATTTCCCACCCCCAAGAGACATAGAAATTACACCACATCTTTTCTTATTTTTTATATCTTTTACTGACCACTCAATCCCTTTTATCACACCAGCCCAAGTACCACTACCAGAATCAGTTAAAACTTTTACAGCTACACCCATAGCTTTGTTTGATACACCAACAGTTTTTCCTATTACTGTACTCATTACGTGTGTTCCATGACCATTGCCATCTGTTGGTTTGGAACCATAATGGGAATATCCATCTTCAACTCTACCCTGAAATTCTATGTGCGTTTTTCTAACACCCGTATCACAAACATAAATATAAGTTCCATCTCCATGCTGAGGAGGGTCGTAATTTTTATTCAGTGGTAAATTTGGTTGGTCAATTCTGTCTAGACCCCATTGATAATTTACATCAATTTCTACAATATCTTCTATACTAACAGGTAAATCTTCTTCAATACTTTCAACATAATTTAATTTTCCTAAGTTTCTAGCCATACTTTCGTCATTAACTATCAAACCAGAATAATCCCCTATTTCAAAAAAATCTATATCTGTGTTGCTTAATAAATCATTGCTAACAACAGCACCCTTTTTTAAAGAGATTATATACTTTGCTTCACTAACTAAAACCAAACTTAAAAACCCAGTGATAAGATCATAATAGCGCATTATACAGTTATTAATATTTTAATTATAGATAAATTAAAATTAAAATCAAAGTAATTACTAAGAAATGCCCCAAGCATTAGATGGAAAACATGTTTTAATGATGGTTGAACCAAGAACAAATGAAAATTTCAAAACTATTTTAGAAAGTGTGGAAAGAACAATAGACCCTTCGTGGACCTTTTATTTTTTTGGAACAAACAAGAATGAAAAAGAGATTAATCAATTTTTTAAAAATAGTAAAAGAAAACTTGTATTCCAACATATTCCAAAAAAATATATGAAAACACCAACTTATGTTAATTATAATCGTATGTTTACAGAACCCGATCTATGGGATATGATAGATGCTGAAAATATATTAGTCGTTCAAACTGATGTTGGTATGTGTGACCATAAAACAGAAAAATTGGATTCGTTCACTCATTATCCATATATCGGTTGTGCCTATTCAGACGAAGAAGGTGAAAACAATTGGTGGAAAGACACATACAAAGATGCACACTTTTACGGAGTTGGGGGAATGTCTTTCAGAAAGAAAAGTTTCATGATGGAATGTTTAAAGACAAATCCAAATACAAAAGGAATTCCAGAAGATGTATACTTCTCTACTTGCTTAGGCAAGCTTCAAGGTGCACCCAAACCAAACAGTAAAGATATGCACAAATTCTGTGCACAATCAGATTACTCCGGAGATATTAAAAGCTTAGGTGTTCATAAACCAACATTAATCCATAACAATAAACAAAAAAAAATATTATTAGCAGACTGTCCTATAGCACACCAACTCGGCGTTCGTGTCAAGGAAAAATTTACTGACTCTATAAATGTTAGTAATTGTGTAACAACTTTGTCATCTACTTTATTAATAGGTTTAACAATATATCTAATAATAATATTATCAACTAAACTTTAGAAAAGACTTTTGCGGGTAAAATGGTACGCAACGAAGTTACGAAGACAAGTCAAGTACGCAACGAAGTTACGAAGACAAGTCAAGTACGCAACGAAGTTACGAAGACAAGTCAAGTACGCAACGAAGTTACGAAGACAAGTCAAGTACGCAACGAAGTTACGAAGACAAGTCAAGTACAGAATCAAAAAATTTGTGGACATTGTTTGAAAAAACAATCTATTTTATCTTTTTTTACACTGGATTTAACAAGGTGTGATCTAACCAACGATATATGCATAAACTGTCAAGACTTTTATTTTAGATATTGTTATTTTAAACCATTATCAAAATTGCAAATACATATTAATACTTTAATTAAATGGTAATTTTACCCAAAATAACTTTCAACCAATTATAACGCTACTGCTCTAGGGTTTACAATCGTCGCTACCGGGAGCTCCGTGTCTGTTAGATCATCTTCAAATTTAATAATTGTATCAATATCATCTTCAAATTTAATAATTGTATCAATGACAATGTCCTTAGTTTCCCCGTTAGATTCAACAACAACAACACCAGACTCGCGAAGTTCAATAAGATTTCTATTAATTTCTTGAAGTTCTTCTATCAATCTTTCTGAATCTGTTTTAGGAGGATAAAACCAACCATATAATCCACCAACTACATTATAAACACTGTTGGGTGTTACTATGTATATTAGATTTCCTCCAGTATACCAAAAAACTGTTTTAGTACCTTGAAATAATAATGAAGCAGCTAATCTATACATTTTACTATTAATATTAAATATTTTTATATTAATTTATTTTTTATAAACGTTCATTTGCAAAGAAAATTGTCAAAATTTGTTATATTTTAATACTTAAATATTAAACAGGGTATATTAAAGATGGAACCCAAATTAGGATATCACGTTGGAAAAGACAAAACATATACTAAAACATTCCAAAATGTAATAGAATCTCTCCAAGACAGCGAAGTCAGTAACTTCCCAATTCAAATATTTACCGGTTCAACCAAGTCGTGGAAACGGGCTGCACACAATGTTAAGGATTTGGAATCTGCCAAAAAGTTAGTTGAAACGAACAAAATGGACGTATTTATCCATTCTATCTATCTAATTAATCTGTCACGGATCGGAGAAGAGTTTGAGAAAGCTAAAGAATGTTTAAAATATGACCTTGATATTGGTCCTAAACTAGGTGCAAAGGGTGTAGTAGTACATGTAGGCAAAGCGCTAAAAATGGGGACCAAGATTGCCACAGACAACATGTTTAAAAATATTTTGGGGTTATTGGAATTTATTAATGAATCGTGTCCATTGTTAGTAGAAACACCCGCCGGACAGGGAACTGAAGTACTAACCGATATCGAGGATTTTATTGAGTTTTACAACCTATTTGACGAGGTACAGAAACGTAAAGTTAGAATTTGTATAGACACGTGTCATGTATTTGCATCGGGTTATGACCCACTGGATTACTTGGAAAAATGGAATACAGCATTACCCGAAAGTATTGTTCTAGTCCATTTTAATGATTCAAAATGTTCTTGTGGAAGTCGCAAAGATAGACATGCACCAATTGGTGAAGGTTTGGTTGGTAAAGAGAACTTGGACAATGTTATGAACTGGTGTGTTCACCGAAGTATCCCGATGGTTAGGGAATTTTAAATTCCTTTTTTCTTAGACTTTCGAGTCTTTCTTTTTCGACTCTTTTTCTTAGACTTTCTCCTACGTCTACGCTTTCCAAAAGAACGTTTAATTGCTTCTGCTTTATTCAATTTTTCTTCTTGAATATTTAAGCTTAATTGTGCTTTATCCAATTTTTCTCTAGCAGCAGCTAAAAGTTTTTTGGAATTATTTAATGCAGTTCTAGCATCTGATAAAGTTGTACCGCTCCTTCGGACCGGGCTCAAAGAGACTGTACCGCTCCTTCGGACCGGGCTCAAAGAGACTGTACCGCTCCTTCTTTTAAAATCCATATTAGTTGGTTAATACAAATAGAATAGATTATTATTGACTTTGAAAAAGTTTAAAAGGAAACACTATTTGGGAATAATTTTCTATATTCATATTCATAATCATCTATAAAATCTTTTTCAATGTGTTTTATTTCATTGTATTCTAATACTTTATCTAATTTTATACAAGGAATATCTAATACTTTATCAAATTCTACATTTACTATATTGGTTATTGTCCACATTTTCTTATCTTTTGCATTTTGTAAACACCAACCATTGGTTATACTAGACATAGGATAATAAGTATATCCAATATCACGAGCATATAAATTATAAGATATATTTGAAATACAGTATAACATATCTTTGGTACATTCGTCATTAGAATATTGGATTTTTTTATGTTTTGGGATTACTTCATTTACCATTCCTACATTTGTATTTTTAAAACCAACACCAGTTGACACATTTTTAAATATTTTAGAATATAATTTATTACTAAATGTTGGTATTCGCATTTATAATATAGAAATATTTAAATTACCACAGATATTTATGACTTAATATTTTAGCATTGTATTTACCTCTACTCTTTTTCCATTCTTTCTTCAAAGCCTTAGTTTTTGTTTTAACACCAGAATGTCTAGAAAAATAGTTTTTTCTTCTTTTGCTATCTTTGTGATTCTTAGATCTGTATTTCTTAATCTTGGTGGAATCTTTGAACTGTTCATAACTTCTAGCACCAAAATCAATATTCCTAGTTTTCTTGGTTTTTTTATTGTATACTTCAGCTCTATATTTTTTGTTTTTGTTAGGAGATACTTTTATACTCTTAATCCTTTCTGTCTTCATTAAATAGTATTAACAAATTATTTCAGACTAAAAAGATATAATGTTTGATTAACATCGGCTAAAATTTCATCTCTAATGTTAAGCAAGTCTGGGTTTCCTCGTAATGTTTTAGAAATCTTTATTAAAAAATCTGCAAATTTTTCCAACATCTTTTCAGCCTCACCACCAGACATATTTTTAATATCTATTCTACCCCTACCAACATTAAACCTTTTGTTATCTTGATAAGCTTCTACAAATTTGTCCAAGTGAATGTTTAATTTGTCGTAAAGTTCACCAGCAGCCTTATGTCTTGCATAATCTTTTGTCTGCCAGTGATATATCTGGATAAGATCCTTGACTTCCATCATTGTTACTATAATCTGGTTCATTAAATAGTGTTAATATTTTAATCCTTTTAAAAATAATTAATATTATATAATTATAAAGCAATGCCGAAAGATGGTGTCTACGACCCCGATTCGAAGAAGCGATATGCCTACAGATCTACGTGGAAACACACATATTCTAGAGCTTACAACAAAGCCAAAAGAGGTGGAATGACCAAGAAAGTGATGATGGAAACTAAGGGTAGGTTTCCACGAAAGGGTGAGTGGTGGAGTCCTGGTACTGAAGCCGAATGGAAAGCCGAGTGGATTGCAAATAATCCCAAATATTAAATTATTACTTTAGTCTACTTGCACAATGTGCTCTTTGGGAAAAACCTTTAGGTCTCTTACAATTTATAGACTTTTTATATTTTTTACTCCAACGACGACGTTTAGATTTCTTTTTAACGCTTCGCTTACGGACGCTTCGCTTACGGCTTCTTTTACGGCTTCTTTTACGTTTACGCTTACGGACGCTTCGCTTTCGTTTACCAAAAGATCTATTCCTAAATCTTATTTCATTACTTACCACATCTGCTAAATCCAGATCGTAATTTTTTATGTTATCTATAGTTATTTGATTCTCTTTAACCATATCTGCTAATTCTGTTTCAATTTTGTCCTTTATTTTGGCGCTTTTCTTATATAAATTAAACCTATCCGTACTTTGAGGGGTAGGATTTATAGGTGGATAGGATAGCCCGTTGTTCATACCATCTATAGCATTATTATAGTTCCTTACCATTCGTC